>OGFG01000119.1_pt1 | contig 88831 bp, 79 predicted proteins | sample 1570761 | NCBI WGS metagenome assembly OGFG01 (sample SAMEA2581938, study PRJEB24529) | metagenome | biome: Human gut stool | place: China | collected 2011
TACATCTACACAGAGCGTAATGGTATCTACATCATCGACTTACAGAAGTCTGTAGGAAAGGTTGATGAGGCATACGATGCCGTATCTGATATCGCTGCTCAGGGTGGTACAATCCTTTTCGTAGGTACAAAGAAGCAGGCTCAGGATGCAATCAAGACTGAGGCAGAGCGTTGCGGTATGTACTATGTAAACGAGAGATGGTTAGGTGGAATGCTTACAAACTTCCGCACAATCGAGAGCCGTATTGCAAGACTTAAAGCTATCGAGACAATGTCAGAGGATGGCACATTCGATGTTCTTCCTAAGAAGGAAGTTATCGCACTCAAGAAGGAGTGGGAGAAGCTCGAGAAGAACCTTGGCGGAATCAAGGATATGAAGAGAATTCCTGATGCAATATTTGTAGTAGATCCTAAGAAGGAGCGTATCTGTATCAAAGAGGCTCAGGCACTTGGAATCACTCTTATAGGTATTGCTGATACAAACTGTGATCCTGACGAGTTAGATTATGTTATCCCAGGAAACGATGATGCTATCAGAGCTGTCAAATTAATCGTATCTAAGATGGCAGACGCTGTTATCGAGGCAAAGCAGGGAGCTGAGGAAGAGGTTACTGCTGAGGAAGCTTCTGACGAGACAGTTGAGGAATAAAACAGATTAATATCGGAGGATAATCAAATGGCTATTACAGCAGGTATGGTAAAAGAACTGCGTGAAATGACAGGCGCAGGTATGATGGACTGCAAAAAGGCTTTAACTGAGACAAACGGTGATATGGATGCCGCTGTTGAGGTATTAAGAAAAAGCGGTGCAGCTAAGATGGAAAAGAAGCAGAGCAGAATTGCCGCTGAGGGAATCGCACGTGTTGCTGTAAACGGAAACGTTGCAGTTGTAGCAGAGGTTAACTCTGAGACAGATTTCGTTGCAAAGAACGAGACATTCCAGGAGTTCGTTCAGACTGTAGCAGATACAGCACTTGCTTCTGGCTTAAATGGTGGTGCAAACGGAGAGGATATCGACGCTCTTCTTGCTACAAACGGACTTAGCGACCTTCTTGTAGAGAAGACAGCTACAATCGGAGAGAAGTTATCTGTTCGTAGATTTGCAAAGGTTACAGGTGATGTTGTTACTTCTTATATCCATGGTGGTGGAAGAATCGGTGTTATCATTGCAGCAAATGGTGCAGCAGATGATGCAGCTAAAGAAGCAATCACAAATATTGCTATGCAGGTTGCAGCTATGAACCCACAGTACATCAGCAGAAACGATATCTCTGATGAAGAGCTTGCAAAGCTTAGAGAGATCACTGTTGACAGTGCATTAAATGATGCTACAACACTTCCAAAGCCTATTCTTAATAAGTTAATTGACAAGGCTATTAACGAGAAGCTTTGGAGCGATGATGATATCAACAACTTCAACGAGCACAAGAACAACATGAACTATGTATGGAACTTCTTATCAGATGCTGCTAAGGCAAAGCTTGGTGAGCTTGCAATGGCAGACAAGGAGTCTATCGTGGCTGAGAAGATGTTCAACGGACTTGTTGAGGGTCGTGTATCTAAGCAGTTAAAAGAGATTTGTCTTCTTGACCAGACATATGTTAAGGCAGAGGATGGAAAGCAGTCAGTTGCAAAATATCTTGAGTCTGTTTCTAAAGATCTTACAATCACCGAGATGGTTCGTTTCGAGGTTGGTGAGGGTATGGAGAAGAAGCAGGAGGATTTCGCTGCTGAGGTTGCTGCCCAGATGGCTGGAGTCTAAACTGTATCTTTATACTGATTAAACGAATGCTGTTCCGCAAAAGTTTAACTTTTAAACTTTTGCGGAATTTTTTTATCTTTACAAGATATAAAAATATGGTAAAATAGTAAGAGGAAACAAAACCAATCATAACGGGGGACGCATATGGACTCAAAGGATAATGAATTAGCCAGACAGCAGCAGGAGCGTCGCAAACGTGTGAGCCGGATTAAGACAAGTATTATTATGACTATAGCAATATGGATGGCAATATCTATCCTTGCCATTGTTGTACTGGGCATCATGGTTGTCAAACTGAATTCGAGAATATACAAGCTTGAGCTTCAGTTAAATACAGCTATATCAAGCACAGTTACCGGTACTGAGTCTGATGATGGTGACACCGCTTCTGATGATGAAAGCTCTGGCGTAAAAACTCAGGCTGTCGTGAAACAGCTTGAGTCAAAAGACAATGTGTATCATGATGGGGATACAAGAAAGGTGTATCTTACCTTTGATTGTATTCCCGGTGATAACACCGGTGCCATTTTAGATGCCCTTGCCAGCTGTGGCGTCAAGGCTACCTTCTTTGTCACAGCAGATACCTCCGGTAAATATGATGATGTTTATAAGCGCATAGTGCAGGACGGACACACTATTGCGATGGCTTCCTACAGTAATTCATACAGTAAGATTTATGAATCAACAGAGGCATTTACCGATGACCTGACACAGATTTCCGATTATATCACCAATCTGACTGGAATAGCACCGGATATTTATCGTTTTCCCGGTGGCAGCATGAACCAGATTAGTAATGTGGACATGGTTGAACTTGTAAAGATACTCAATTCAAAGCATATCACATACTTTGACTGGAATGTCAATTCCGGTGATACGGCAGACAATTGCAGTGTCGATGATATTGTCAATAATGTCACCTCAGGTATTGCCAAATATGACAATTCAGTTGTATTATTACATGATGATTCAAACAGATCAACCACGGCAGAGGCTATTGAGCCGCTTGTTGAAAGCATAAAAGCGCAGGGTGCCGAAATATTGCCGATTGATAATAATACATATAAAGTTCAATATATCAAATCAGATACTGTTGGATAAGATAATAAATGGAGGAAATATTCATGGGATTATTCAAAGAATTTAAGGATGATTTTTCTCAGGCTGTAAACGAGCTTGTACCCGGAGATGTACCTGAGAAAGAAGTAGAGCCAAAGGCTCAGACAGCTGACAATCTTGTAGTTGATACTATAGGAGAGAATGTTGACGTTGCATCAGAGCTTTCAAAGCTCGACGGATTACTTGAGCATGTCGAGGAGCAGCCACAGGAGACAACTGTACCAAGACCAACTCCAAGTGAAAATTTTGCAGAGCATACAATCAATACACAAAAAGAGGAGCAGATACCACAAATGAATGATATACCACAGCCAGTAAATACACAGCCAGTAAACAATAACGTTTTATCAGGAGATGTACAGGACGAAACATCAGTCATCACAGCAAGTACTGTACTCACAGGAGATTTACAGTCATCAGGATCATTTGATATTCAGGGAACCATCAACGGAAATGTAATGTGTAACGGCAAGATTGTTGTTACAGGAACAGTCAACGGCAACACAAATTCATCAGAGTTTTTCGCTGATGTAGCTAAGGTTGAGGGTGAAATTGTTTCAACAGGAACTGTAAAGATAGGTGCAGGATCTGTTATCATCGGCAATATCTCAGCATCTTCAGCAGTTATCGCAGGAGCTGTAAAGGGCGATATAGATGTTCAGGGACCTGTTGTAGTAGATACTTCTGCAGTTATCATGGGTAATATCAAGTCACGTTCAGTACAGATTAACAACGGTGCCGTTATCGAGGGCTTCTGTTCTCAGACATACGCTGATATCGATGTTCAGGGACTTTTCGAGGGTAAATAAATATGAGTAGAATATTACTAAAATTAAGTGGTGAAGCACTTGCAGGTGATAAGCACCACGGCTTTGATGAGGCTACAGTCATTGAGGTTGCAAAACAGGTTAAACAGATTGTTGATAATGGTACACAGGTAGGTATTGTTATCGGTGGTGGAAACTTCTGGAGAGGCAGAACGAGTGAGACCATCGACCGCACAAAGGCTGACCAGATTGGTATGCTTGCTACAGTTATGAACTGCATTTATGTATCAGAGATTTTTAGATATGTTGGAATGAAGACAGCGGTTCTCACTCCGTTTGAATGTGGCAATATGACAAAGCTTTTCTCTAAGGACAGAGCAAACAAGTATTTTGCACATGATATGGTAGTTTTCTTTGCTGGTGGTACAGGCCATCCTTATTTCTCAACAGATACAGCCACAGTGCTTCGTGCAATTGAGATTGAGGCAGATGGTATTTACCTTGCCAAAGCAATTGACGGAGTATATGACAGTGATCCAAAGACCAATCCTGCTGCAAAGAAGTATGATGAGCTTTCAATCGAAGAGGTTGTTGAGAAGAAGCTCGCAGTAGTTGACCTCACAGCGTCTATCATGTGCCTTGAGAACAAGATGCCTATGTATGTATTCGGACTCAATGAGGAAAACAGCATTGTAAATGCTCTTACAGGCAAATTTAACGGTACAAAGGTTACTGTATAGTAAATTGCATATAATGCATATCAGGAGGATAATATGGATTCAAGATTAAACCCTTTCCAGGATAAAATGGAAAAAACATTAAATAATCTCGAGGAAGAGTATGCAGGCATCCGTGCAGGAAGAGCCAATCCACATATTCTTGACAAGCTTCGTGTAGATTATTACGGCACACCTTCACCAATTCAGAGTGTAGCCAATGTAAGTGTTCCAGAGCCTAGAATGATTCAGATTCAGCCATGGGAGGCTTCTATGGTTAAGGAGATTGAGAAAGCAATAAACTGCTCTGACATCGGAATTAATCCTACAAACGACGGAAAGCTTATCAGACTTGTTTTCCCTGAGCTCACAGAGGAGAGACGTAAAGATCTTGCAAAGGACATCAAGAAAAAGGGCGAGGAAGCTAAGGTTGCTGTCCGCAATATCAGAAGGGATGCAATCGACAGCATTAAGAAGACCGGCAAAGAGGAAGGCATTTCAGAGGACGAGATTAAAGGCCTCGAGGATGACGCTCAAAAGCTTACCGACAAGTTTGTCGCAAAGGTTGACGCTGCGGTTGATGCAAAATGTAAAGAGATACTTACTGTATAGTATTTATATCACGTATACAAACAAGGGACATGTTATTCGTGTCCCTTATTTGCTTATTCCCGGTTTTACTGTTCACACTTAACTGTGTGACCAGCAAATAAATGATGCGTCATGATTGTAAATATATAATATGCATAAATGAAAGGAAATAAAATATGAGTACTCCGGAACATATAGCAATCATTCTGGACGGAAACGGCCGCTGGGCCAAAAGTAAGGGTATGCCAAGAAACTACGGTCATACAGTAGGAGCCAAAAATGTTGAGAATATATGTAAGGCTGCAAACGACCTCGGCGTTAAATATCTGACACTTTATGCCTTTTCCACTGAAAACTGGAACCGCCCTGAGTCTGAGGTTGCTGCACTAATGAAGCTTCTTGAAAGCTATCTTAAAAACTGCATAAAGACTGCCAATAAAAACAATATGCGTGTGCGCGTAATTGGTGAGATAAGCAGGCTTTCAGAGAATTTCCAGGAGAAAATAAGAAACCTTGAAGAAGTTTCATCAGTAAATACGGGTCTTAACCTGACAATTGCAATTAATTACGGAAGCCGAGATGAGATGATACGTGCTGTAAAGCATATGATAGCTGACCATGATGCCGGAAAGCTTTCAGCTGACGATATAGACGCAGATACATTCGCATCATATCTTGACACAAAAGAGCTTCCAGATCCTGATTTACTCATCCGCACAAGTGGTGAGCAGCGCCTGTCAAACTACCTGCTCTGGCAGCTTGCATACGCTGAGTTTTATTTTACAGATGTTCCGTGGCCTGCATTTGATAAAAATGAACTCAAAAAGGCTATAGATGCATATAATAAAAGAGACCGTCGCTTTGGTGGATTAAAAGAAACGAACGACACGGAGGATAAATAATGTTTAAGACAAGACTGCTTAGTGGTATAGTTCTTGTAATTGCCGCTATATTTCTTATAGTAACAGGAAACGAGGTGCTTCTTTTTTCAACACTTCTGATTTCGTGTATAGGTATGTTTGAGCTTTTCAGGGTGTTTAAATTTGAAAAATCGCTCTTATCGGTTGTACCGTATATTGCTTTGATTTTGTTTTACATCAACTTAAGGTGGAGCTTCATACCTGATGTAATGATGCTTTTCATGGGCTTTCTTATTGTACTGATGTTCGTGTATGTGCTTTCATACCCGAAATATGATGCAAAGCAGCTCATGGCAGCCTTTTTTGGTATGTTTTATGTAGGAACAATGCTTTCATATGTCTATCAGATACGTACACTCAACAACGGACTTTACCTTGCCTTCTTGGTATTTTTATGCTCTTGGGGCTGTGATACATGCGCCTACTGCGTCGGAGTGCTGATTGGAAAGCACAAAATGGCACCAAAGCTTTCACCAAAGAAGTCTATAGAGGGTGCAGTAGGTGGTGTACTCGGCAGTGCGCTTCTTACAGCATTATACTGCTTTATATTCAGAAATCATATGAATATAGACGGCACAGAGATTGCTATACTTGCTGTTATAGCTGCTGTTGCAGGCCTTATTTCAATGGTTGGAGATTTGTGTGCATCAGCCATAAAGCGTAATTATGATATCAAGGATTACGGACATCTGATACCCGGACATGGTGGTATTTTAGACCGCTTTGACAGCATGATTATCACAGCACCAATCATTTATTATCTGGCTAGCTTCTTTTTAAGTTAAAAAGTAACATTTAAGAACCATTGAAACAAAAAGCTAAGGTAACTATTCAGAACCACTGAGAAAAATATAAATCGAGGAATTATCATGAAAAAAATATCAATACTTGGTTCAACCGGCTCTATCGGAACACAAACACTTGATGTGATAAGAGAGCATGGCGATATGCAGGTTGTGGCACTTTCCTGTGGCAGAAATCTCTCCCTTATAGAGAAACAGGCAAGGGAATTTAAGCCACAGTTTGTCAGTGTAAGTGATGAAAACGATGCCAAAAAGCTTCGCACAAGCCTTGCTGATACTGATATCGAAGTAGGTTATGGCATGGACGGTTTAATTAAATGTGCCACCATTGAGCCATGTGACATAGTTGTAACCGCAATTGTCGGTATGCTTGGCATCCGCCCTACAATTGCCGCCATCAAGGCAAAAAAGACCATTGCACTTGCAAATAAGGAGACTCTCGTTACAGCGGGCCATATCATTATCCCGCTTGCGAAGGAGTATGGTGTGTCCATTCTTCCGGTGGACAGTGAGCACAGTGCCATCTTCCAGTCACTGCAGGGAAATTCTATGAATCCGATTAAAAAGATTCTTCTGACAGCATCCGGAGGTCCGTTCAGAGGCAGAAAGCTCTCTGAGCTTGAAGGTATAAGGGTGGAGGACGCACTAAAGCATCCTAACTGGTCTATGGGTCAGAAAATCACTATTGATTCATCAACCATGGTCAATAAAGGGCTTGAGGTGATTGAAGCAAAATGGCTTTTTGATGTCGATTTGTCGCAGATTCAGGTTGTAGTGCATCCTCAGAGTGTCATTCACTCGGCTGTTGAGTATGCGGATGGAGCAGTTATAGCACAGCTTGGTACTCCTGATATGCGTATACCTATACAGTATGCACTGTATTATCCAGGCAGACCTGCGCTTTCCGGTGACAGGCTTGATCTCTTTAAGCTTAAGGATCTGACCTTTGAGGCACCGGATCTTGATACCTTTAAAGGGCTTGCTCTCGCCATGAAGGCTGCAAGGGCAGGAGGCAATATTCCTACGGCCTTCAATGCTGCAAACGAGAGAGCAGTGGCACTGTTTTTGAATAAAAAGATTAAATATCTGGAAATAATCGATATAATCGAGGCATGTATGGAGAATGCATCATTTATTGAAAATCCTTCAGTGGATGAGATACTTGATACAGAGCAGTGCGCATATGACTATATCAGTAAAAGGTGGTAATTTTGAACATTATTAGTATTATTATTGCAATCATATTATTCAGCATCATAGTAATTTTTCACGAGCTCGGACATTTCTGGCTTGCTAAAGCAAATGGCATAAAGGTCAATGAATTTTGTCTGGGACTTGGACCGACTCTTTTTGGAGTACAGCGTGGAGAGACCAAATACTCCATAAAGCTGCTTCCGTTTGGTGGAGCCTGTATCATGGAGGGCGAGGATGAAAGCTCAGGTGATGACAGGGCATTTAACAACAAATCCGTGTGGGCGCGCATAAGCGTTGTTTTCGCGGGACCGTTTTTTAATTTTATCATGGCATTTATTTTTGCTCTCATTATCATCTGCTCTGTAGGCTATGACAGTCCAAAGCTTGCCGGTGTTATTGAGGGTTATGCCGCTGAGGAGGCCGGTATCAAGGCCGGTGATGAGATTGTAAAGCTGAACAATACGAATATACACTTTTACCGCGAGATAAGCCTCTACTCGATGCTTCACGAAGGTGAAACAGTTGATGTGACCTACCTTAGGGATGGCAAAAGGCACACCACTACATTGAAGCCTAAATATGACGAGACAACAAAGAGGTATCTGTACGGCTTTAACGTGTCGGGAGAGCGTACAAAGCCCGGCTTTGGAAAGGCACTGCTTTATAGCTGCTACGAGGTGAAATACAACATCTATACAACAATAGAGGGGCTTAAAATGCTCTGTACCGGGGCTGCCTCTGTAAATAACTTAAGCGGACCTGTCGGCATTGTAAAAAACATGGGAGATACCTATGAGCAGGCAGTTTCTATGTCCGGAGTATGGCTTGGCATATTAAATATGCTAAACTGGGGTGTGCTGATTTCTGCAAACCTCGGTGTGATGAACCTGCTGCCACTGCCGGCACTTGATGGTGGCAGACTTGTATTTTTGATAGTTGAAGCCATAAGAAGAAAGCGGGTAGACCCTGAGAAGGAGGGCTATGTGCATCTCGTTGGCATAGTGCTTTTACTTCTTCTGATGGTTGTTGTCATGTTCAATGATATCAGAAAACTGATAGTCTGATTTTATAACAGATTGGAGATATACACATGGAGACAAAAATAGTAAAAATCGGAAATAAAGTAATCGGTGGAGGTAATCCGATTCTCATACAGTCAATGACAAATACAAAGACTGAGAATGTAGCTGACACAGTTGCGCAGATAAACGCACTGACAGACCTAGGCTGTGATATAATCCGGTGTGCTGTGCCTACGATGGAGGCCGCAAGGTCACTTAAGGAGATTAAGAAACAAATCAGCATACCGCTTGTTGCGGATATACACTTTGATTACAAGCTTGCAATAGCTGCGATTGAAAACGGAGCCGACAAAATCCGAATCAATCCCGGCAATATAGGAAGCGCTGAAAGGGTAAAGGCTGTCGTGGATGTAGCAAAGGAGAGAAATATCCCTATCCGCGTCGGTGTAAACAGTGGCTCTCTTGAAAAAGATCTGGTAGAGAAATATCATGGTGTGACAGCCGAGGGACTTGTGGAGAGTGCTCTGGACAAGGTAAAGCTCATAGAGGATATGGGCTATGACAATCTTGTCATAAGCATCAAATCATCAGATGTCATGATGTGTGTTAAAGCACATGAGCTTATTTCAGATAAGACTACTCATCCGCTCCATGTGGGTATCACAGAGGCAGGCACAATAATAAGCGGCAATATAAAGTCTGCTATCGGACTTGGACTGATACTAAACCAGGGCATAGGTGATACAATACGTGTGTCTCTCACAGGAAGTCCTCTCGAGGAAATAAAGTCTGCCAAACTCATTTTAAGAACTCTGGGTCTTAGAAAGGGTGGCATAGAGGTTGTTTCATGTCCTACCTGCGGCCGCACACAGATAGATCTTATCGGGCTTGCAAATCAGGTGGAGACAATGGTTTCAGGATATGACCTTGACATAAAGGTTGCTGTCATGGGCTGTGTGGTAAACGGACCGGGTGAAGCAAAGGAAGCAGATCTTGGCGTGGCCGGAGGAATCGGCGAGGGTCTTATCATAAAGCACGGTGAGGTATTTAAAAAGGTGCCTGAGAGCGAGCTGTTGGGTGCATTAAAATATGAGCTTGACCATTGGGGTGAATAATTTTGACAAAAACATTTAAGGAAGTTTTCCCTACACTTAAGCTGGACAAGGATATGGAGAATCTGCTGGAGAATGCTGATGTCACCAGAATTTCCGTAAACCATGCAAGAGATTTTTACAAAATATATGTAAAAGCAAAACGCCTTATTTTCAAAAAAAATATCTGGAAGCTGGAGGAAAGCATAAAAAAACAGATATTTAAAAGTAAAGATATCACAGTAAAAATTATAGAGTCTTACGAGTTGTCTTCGCAGTACACACCGAAGACTCTTTTTGATGTCTATTTTGACAGTATTCTTGACGAAATAAACAGTCACAGTGTACTTTTATACAATCTGCTGCGCACCTCAAAGTGGAGCTTTACCGACGATACACATGTCACAGTCACACTTGAGGAGACAATAATCGCAAAGACCAGAGGCAATATGGTCATAGAATTTCTTGAGAAGGTGTTCTGCGAGCGCTGTGGGATGGATTTTATCGTTAATCTTCAGTACGAAAAACCAAAAATCAGCAAATACCGTCAGAATGCTGACAAGCAGATTGAGCAGGAGGTGCAAAATATTGTCGCCCGCACTAAATTTGCCATGGCAAAGGATGACGGTGATGAAGATGCTAAAGTGGCTGTCGATGACGGTGCAATGTTTGTAGGAGGCAGTGAAAATACATCTGATACAAAAAAGAGTGGCACATCAGATTCTCCTAAAGCCTCATATCAGAAGAATGAAACAAAGACAGGCACTGATAAAAAGCCTGAGAAGAAGTTTGAAAAGAAGTTCGAGAAAAAGTTCGAGCGCAAGGGAGATTTCAGACGTAAATATGACAATGACCCTGATATCGTGTACGGAAGAAGCTTTGATGATGAAGAGATGTCCATTGAAAAAATTGACGGTCCTATCGGTGAGGTTACAATAAAGGGCAAGATTCTTACGGTTGAATCCCGTGAAATCAGAAACGAAAAGACCATCATTATGTTTGCGGTCACTGATTTCACAGACACCATCATGCTCAAGCTTTTTGCCAGAAATGATGACGTAGCAGATATTCTTGCATATATTGCCCCAGGCAACTTTGTTAAGGCAAAGGGAGTTGTGACGGTAGATAAATATGACAGTGATTTGTCAATAAGCTCAATAGTCGGACTTAAAAAGATACCTGATTTTACATCAAAGAGGGAGGATACTGCTGCCGAAAAACGTGTTGAGCTTCACTGTCACACCAAGATGAGTGACATGGATGGCGTGTCTGACGTAAAGGATATTGTGAAGTGTGCCATGCGCTGGGGACACAAGGCCATTGCTATTACGGACCACGGTGATGTGCAGGCATTCCCTGACGCTAACCATACTGTGGATGATAAATTTAAGGTCATTTACGGTGTGGAAGCATATCTGGTCGATGATACAAAGGATATTGTGGAGAATGCAGCCGGTCAGTCGCTGGATGACAAGTACGTGGTATTTGATATAGAGACAACAGGCTTTTCTCCGGAAAAGAATAAAATCATAGAAATAGGTGCGGTGAAGGTCATCGGTGGCGAGATTGTAGACCGCTATTCCACATTTATAAACCCCGAGGTACCTATTCCGTTCAGGATTGAGGAGCTCACCTCGATAAGGGACGACATGGTTATCACATCGCCAACAGTGGATGTCATACTGCCACAGTTTATGGAGTTTTGCAAGGACTGCACCATGGTCGCTCACAACGCTGACTTTGATATGAGCTTTATAAAACGAAACTGCGCACTGCTTGGCATGGAGTGTAATCCTACAATTGTGGACACGGTGGCTCTTGCGAGAGTTCTTCTGCCACAGCTAAACAGATTTAAGCTGGATACAGTGGCCAAGGCTCTAAACATCTCGCTTGACCATCATCACAGAGCGGTGGATGATGCCGCATGTACCGCAGAGATATTTGTCAAATTCATAGAAAAGCTAAAGGACAGGGGCATATCAAGCTTAGATGAGGTAAATGCCCTGGCAAAATCATCTGTTGAGATGATAAGGAAGATGCCTACATACCATGCCATCATTCTTGCAACCTGTGACCAGGGGCGTACCAATCTCTACAGGCTTATTTCGCTGTCACACATCAAGTATTATAATAAGAGACCGAGAATACCAAAATCAGAGTTTAACAAGTATCGTGATGGGCTTTTAATAGGATCAGCCTGTGAGGCAGGAGAGCTTTACAGAGCTATTTTAAACGGAAGACCACAGGAGGAAATCACAAGACTTGTGAATTTCTATGATTACCTGGAGATACAGCCTCTTGGCAACAACGCATTTATGATACGTGACGAGGATTCCGATATTGCTTCAAACGATGACCTTATCGATATAAATAAGCGAATCGTAAAGCTTGGAGAGGAATTTGGAAAGCTGGTTGTTGCAACCTGTGACGTACATTTCTTAAATCCTGAGGACGAGGTATACCGTCGTATTATTATGGCCGGTAAGGGCTTTAAGGATGCAGATGAGCAGGCTCCGCTTTATTTAAGGACCACAGAGGAAATGCTAAAGGAGTTTGAATATCTCGGAAGCAAAAAGGCTGAGGAGGTAGTCATCACCAATACCAATAAGATAGCAGATATGTGTGAGCGTATTTCACCAGTCAGACCTGATAAATGTCCGCCGGTTATCGAAAACTCTGACGGCATGCTTCGTGAAATCTGCTATAACAAGGCAAACAGGATGTACGGTGATCCGCTGCCGCCTATAGTTAAGGAGCGTCTTGACAGAGAGCTTAATTCTATTATTTCAAACGGCTATGCCGTAATGTACATCATCGCACAGAAGCTTGTGTGGAAATCAAATGAGGACGGCTACCTGGTTGGCTCGCGAGGCTCTGTAGGAAGCTCGTTTGTTGCAACCATGTCAGGTATCACAGAGGTTAATCCGTTGCATGCTCACTATTTGTGTACACACTGCAAATACAGTGATTTTGATTCACCAGAGGTACAGGCATTTTCAGGCCGTGGTGGCTGTGATATGCCGGATAAGCTCTGTCCTAAGTGTGGCAGACCGTTAAGCAAGGAGGGCTTTGATATTCCATTTGAGACCTTCTTAGGTTTCAAGGGAAACAAGGAGCCGGATATCGACCTGAACTTCTCAGGTGAGTACCAGTCAAAGGCTCACAAGTATACAGAGGTTATTTTCGGAGAGGGCCAGACCTTTAAAGCCGGAACAATAGGTACACTTGCTGACAAGACCGCATTTGGATACATTAAAAACTATTATGAGGAGCGCGGTGTCAGAAAGCGAAACTGCGAGATAGACAGGATAGTGCAGGGCTGCGTTGGTGTTCGACGTACTACGGGACAGCATCCGGGTGGTATAGTCGTGCTGCCGATGGGTGAGGAGATTAATACCTTTACTCCTGTACAGCATCCTGCGAATGATATGACCGTTGACATCACGACAACGCATTTTGACTATCATTCAATCGACCACAACCTGTTAAAGCTCGATATACTTGGACACGATGATCCTACCATGATTCGTATGCTGCAGGATCTGACAGGTGTTGACCCAACAAAGATTCCGCTTGACGACAAGGCTGTCATGTCACTGTTTCAGAACACCTCCGCTTTGGGCATAGAGCCTGAGGATATCGATGGATGTCCGCTTGGAGCTTTAGGTATACCGGAGTTTGGTACCGATTTTGCCATGGGCATGCTCCTTGATACAAAGCCAAAGGAGTTTTCTGACCTCATCCGTATCGCCGGATTATCACACGGTACCGACGTATGGCTTGGCAATGCACAGACTCTTATCGAGGAAGGCACAGCTACCATTTCAACCTGTATCTGTACCAGAGATGATATTATGACATATCTGATTTCCATGGGACTTGAATCTGAGGAAGCCTTCAACATCATGGAGAAGGTGCGAAAGGGCATTATTGCCAAGGGTAAATGCCCTCAGTGGCCACAGTGGAAGGCGGATATGAAGGCACACGGTGTGCCTGACTGGTATATCTGGTCATGCGAGAAAATCAAGTACATGTTCCCTAAGGCCCATGCTGCGGCATACGTTATGATGGCATGGAGAATCGCCTACTGTAAGGTTTTCTATCCGCTTGCATACTACGCAGCATACTTTTCAATCCGTGCCACAGGCTTTTCATATGAGCTTATGTGTCAGGGAAAGGACCGACTCGAAAACTACATGAAGGACTATAAGAAAAGAAAAGACACGCTGTCAAACAAGGAGCAGGATGTATTTAAGGACATGCGTATCGTACAGGAGATGTATGCCAGAGGCTTTGATTTCATGCCTCTTGATATATACAGGGCTCACCCTAACCGTTTCCAGATAATTGATGGTAAGCTCATGCCCGCCATAAACAGCATTGACGGACTGGGCGACAATGCCGCTATTTATATTTCGGAAGCGGCAAAGGACGGACCATTCCTCTCAAAGGATGATTTCAGGGAGAGAACTCATGTATCGCGAACAGCCGTAGACCTCATGTCAGATTTGGGACTGCTTGGTTCACTGCCGGAGTCAAACCAGCTTTCACTTTTCGATTTCGGAGCATAATCCGGCAGTTTAGCATAAAACATATACTTTAACAATAATAAAAATCCACTACTCATTGACAGACTCATAAATCTGTAAATAGGGTAGTGGATTTTGCGTATAATATGTATTGATTTTAAATATTAAATCTTATTTTAATTTTCTTCAATAAAATCTATCTGATACTCATCCATGTACTTGATACGTGCAAGTGAGTAAACCTCATAGCCCTGCTCGTTGATCTTTCTTCTACCAGGCTGGAATGACTTCTCAATAAGGATTCCTATACCGGCAACTGTAGCGTGAGCCATGCGAAGAAGTCTGATGGCACCTGTAGCAGCCTCTCCATCAGCCATGAAATCATCAATCAAAAGAATATTGTCATCCTCTGAGATAACATCGCGTGAGAGTGTAAGCTCATAGCTCTTCTCTGTTGTAAATGAAGTAACCTGTGTCTGATATAAATCATTATGTAATGTCTTTGAAGGCTGCTTCTTTAAAATAACAAGCGGTACATTCATCTTGGCTGCTGCCATAAGTGCAGGAGCAATTCCTGAGCTCTCTATTGTGACAACCTTTGTGATTCCCTTATCGGCAAAGTGATTTGCGAAATCCTCACCGATGTGCTCCATAAGCACCGGATCTACCTGATGGTTGATAAATTTGTTGACCTTTAAGATGTTTGTGCCAATTACCTGGCCATCCTTGAGAATTCGATCTTGCAGTTCTTTCATTTTGTTCACCTCATAAAAAATAAATTGTTATTATTATAGCACTATTCTTCGACAATATCACTATAAATTTTAGAATAAATTTCTTCAACCATATGATCGAGGAAGCTTTCCTCAAGCAGGCTGTATTTTTCAGTAATGACTGATGTGATAAGCTCAGCTCTTTTGTAGTATAAATCACCTGAGCAGGCATCTCCTTTTTCACCCGATGACGCTAAAGTCATAAGCTCGTCCCTATGAGTGACGGTCACGTATTCCATGATTTCCTCTTCGAGGGAATTATTCCGGTCAATTTTTTTTGAAATGTCCTTTAGCTCCATAAATGACTTCATTCCTATGATAAAAAATATCAAGAAAACAAGCCCCATTACGATAGAAACCATAAGCTTGTTTACCGAGTCTAAAGCGGCAAGCTTTATAACTCCTGTATCAAGCAGCACAATAGCAATAAGCCCTATCGCACCGACTCCGGTGAAGCACTGTCCGGTCGCTTTGGTATCCTCGTATCTTTTTTGTTCATCAACGTATATTTTCATACGGCCTCCATATTGTTTAATTATAGTTATATGTTATAATGAAACGATGAAAATTACAATATTATGTGTAGGAAAAGTTAAAGAAAAATTTTACAGAGATGCGATTGCTGAGTACTCAAAGCGTCTAAGCCGCTACTGTAAGCTTGAAATCACTGAGGTTTCCGATGAAAAGACAAGCGAGCAGGCCACACAGACAGAGATAGACATCGTAAAAAATAAAGAAGGTGAGAGGCTTCTTAAAAATATAAAAGACGATGCATATGTATTTTGTCTGGCGATAGATGGAAAGCAGCTTGATTCGGTTGAGCTGTCACAGAAGATGGATAGGCTAATGACAGGCGGCAAAAGTCATCTTGTTTTTGTAATAGGAGGCTCTCTTGGATTGTCCGATGATGTATTGAAGTGCGCTGACTATAAGCTTTCATTTTCTAAAATGACATTTCCTCATCAGCTCATGCGCGTAATTTTACTGGAGCAGATTTACAGGTCGTTTCGCATTAGCAATAATGAGCCGTACCACAAATAACCGGCATAATTCAGCCTAAATAAACATATGTTAATATATGAAGATGCAAAAAGTAACTGATTCGTTCGAGCTTCCAAAGGACATAGTGCTAGGGCTTCCAATTGTAACAGCATATGGTTATAATGAGCTTACTATAGAAAACCACAAGGGTATTCTGTCATTTTCGGACAAGGCCGTAACTGTAAGGGCAGCAGACAGTACCATAAAAATATCCGGCAGCCGCCTTGAAATAAAGGAATTTACAAAGGATTTAATAATAATAGCCGGTCATTTAAAGGGTGTTATATATGAGTATTAAAGCTTATGCAACAGTAAGGCTGACAGGCTGCAATATCAGGCGCTTCATAAATCTGTGCACGGCAAACCATATAAAAATATGGAACCTTAAATATGTAAGTCCAAAGGAATATGAGGCCTGCTGCAGTACAGAAGATATTTTTCTAATGAAGCCGCACCTGAAAAAGACGCATACAAGGCTTCTCGTGGTAAAAAGACAGGGATACTTTGCGATAAAAGCATTTCTATATAAAATACGTATTATTACGGCTGCAATTACCGGCGTTTTTTGTATACATGCACTCATCTGCACAAGAATCTGGCACATTGTGCCTGAAGGAAACCGTTTCACGTATGATGAGTCGATCATCTCCTTTATGGAGAGTGAAAATGTAACAATAGGCAGCCACAAGAGAGCAGATTACAGCCTCCTTGAAAAAAAGCTTGAGGAAAAATATCCCGATATCACGTGGTGCAGTATATACATAGAAAAAAATACCATGAAAATTGATATATCAGAGGGAATAAATTATAGGTAAATTATGACAAATTTTATTTTTATGTTATAATGAAAAATATTTTGATTGAAAGGCACATGAGCTAATGAGTTTAAATGAAGTATCTATAAAAATACCGGGCGAATATATTCCAAACGTCTTTGGGCAATTTGATGCATTCGCTAAGAAAATAGAGCGCACACTGCACGTAACGCTTGTCTTAAGAGATGATTCCTTAAAGATTATCGGAGCGCAGGGAAATATTGATGGGGCAAAAGAGGTGTTTGAGCAGCTCATTGCGCTGGCTGAGAGAGGCAACGTCATTACAGAGCAGAACGTAAACTATGCACTTGCACTTTTAGAGGAGCATAAAGGCAGTGAGATTGTTGAGATTGACAAGGATATCATTTGTCACACAATAAATGGCAAGCCTGTAAAGCCAAAAACCATAGGCCAGAAGGAATATGTCGATGCAATCAGGAAAAAGATGATTGTGTTTGGCATGGGTCCTGCCGGAACAGGAAAGACCTATCTTGCCATGGCAATGGCTATAACAGCTTTTAAAAATGAGCAGGTGGGCCGTATTATTCTGACACGTCCTGCGATTGAAGCAGGCGAGAAGCTTGGCTTTCTGCCGGGAGATCTGCAGAGCAAGATTGACCCATATTTGAGACCGTTGTACGATGCTCTTTATCAGATAATGGGAGCTGAGAGCTTCCAGCGCAACATGGAAAAGGGCCTTATTGAGGTGGCTCCTCTTGCGTACATGAGAGGCCGTACACTTGACAATGCATTTATCATACTTGATGAGGCGCAGAATACAACTCCTGCACAGATGAAGATGTTTCTTACACGAATCGGCTTTGGCTCAAAGGTTGTCGTGACAGGTGATGCGACACAAAAAGATCTTGCACCGGGAGCAAAATCAGGGCTTGATGTAGCACTTAGGGTGCTTAAAAACATAGATGATATAGGCATATGCAATCTGACAAGCAAGGATGTCGTGCGTCATCCGCTTGTACAAAAAATCGTTCAGGCATATGATGATTATGAAAATAAGCAGACTGCAAAGACTGCAAGAAAGCAGAGGAAGAGCAATTGAGAAGGGTTGTATCACTAATATCAATTTTTATATCAATCTTAGCTCTTTCATTTGTGCTGTGTCTGCTTGGTGATGTATATCCGGATGAGTGGATATGCATGGGTTTTTTAGATATCATATTTTATATGCTGCTTTTATTTGAGCTTGAGTACGAGCGGAACACACTGCAGCTGTCGAACAACTCAAGAACTGATTATCTTAGGTTTACGTTTGCGTTTATCATTTGCTCTATAGTGTGTATCATAAGCGGTTTTATGCCACTGTACAGCAGGCCGGTGATGATTTTTCCTATATTGCTTTGTCTGATTGGCAATGAGTTTCTGGCTTTTATAAGCGGTACTTATTTTTGTATATTGCTTTCAATCACTGTATCCGGAGACTGCTTTGAGCTCGTATGTGAGCTGCTTCTTGTAATCACAGGTGCTATCCTTGCAAAGATGCTAAAGGAGGACAAGCTTCAGATATGTATATATCTGATCACAATCAGTATGAGCATTGTGACACCGGGCATATTCTATTATATGTCAACAAAGGAGTTTTCTGTTTCCATTATTATTGCCGGAGCTGTAAGCGGCATGATTGTTTCGCTTATCGGCATCATTTGTGCCAGGGTATTTAAGCCACTTAGCGCTGATGAAACAAATGACAGGCTTATAGCAATAATAGAGGAGGATTTTCCTGCTGTAAAGCAACTTAAAAAACACAATTTCTCTGAATATAATCATGGCAATTTCGTATCGACGATTGCCATAAAGGCTGCAAAGGCTGCAGGACTGGACACAGCGCTATGTGCAGCAGGAGGCTTTTATTACCGCATAGGGCAGTGGCAGAGGCATAAAAGCGTCATGGAAGGAGTGGAACAGGCATTAGCCATGCATTTTCCTGAAAAGCTGACCAATATACTCTATGAGTACTATGGCAAGCTAAGACACCCACAGACCCCTGAATCCGCACTCATCCATATGGTCGATGCTTTAATAGTAAGGCTTGATCATATCAAAAACGATGTGGCAGACAGTGAATGGAATCACGAGATACTTATTATCCAGACATTAAATGAGCTGTCAAGCTCAGGAATGTATGATGAATCAGGGCTTTCCATGAATCACTTTTTAAAAATACGAGACTATCTTACAAAGGAGGAGCTGCTTAAATGAGTTTTTTTATCGAAAAAGAAGTAGAATGCAATTTTAATTTTGATTATGAAAAGGTCGCAGAAGCTGTTGTTTCTGCTTCACTTGAGCACGAGAGCTTTCCGTATGAGGCGGAGGTTAATTTGACACTGACAGACAATGAAGGGATACATGCCATCAATAAGGAGTACAGACAGATAGACAGGCCTACAGATGTATTATCTTTTCCGATGCTTTCATATGAAACACCCGGAGATTTTTCTTTCCTTTCAGATGAGAATGAGGATGATTTCAATCCTGATACAGGAGAGGTCATGCTAGGCGACATTATAATATCCGTTGACAAAGTAAAGGAGCAGGCCTTAGAATACGGACACAGCGAAAAAAGAGAGTTTGCCTTTCTGATTACACACAGCATGCTTCATCTGTTCGGATATGACCACATGGAGGCTGATGAGGCGGCCGTAATGGAAGAGCACCAGAGAAAAATACTTGACGCTTTAGGTATAACACGCTAATATTTAAGCTGGTTATCAATTGAAACAGAGGATTTATAAATGTCTAAAAAAAATAACGGGGCAAGCAATGCCTTAGTACAGGGCTCTATACTTGCCGTAGCATCTATAATAAGCAGAATAATAGGACTCATATATCGCATACCGATGCAGCGTATATTGGGCGATATCGGAATCGGCTATTATTCCACAGCCTTTGAAATATACAATGTCATGCTGATTATATCATCATACAGCTTACCGCTTGCCGTATCAAAGATGGTTTCAGCCCAGATGGCAAAAAAAAGGCGGACTGCGACCTATCAGATACTTAAGTGCGCTCTGCTTTTTGCAACCATCAGTGGTACAACAGTGGCACTCATACTGTTTTTCGGTGGCAATTTTTTTGCAACAACGCTTCTTAACACACCATACAGTATTTTCGCTTTAAGAGTACTGGCTCCGGGGCTTTTGGTAGTTGCAGTGCTTGGTGTCATCAGAGGCTTTTTCCAGGGACTGGGTACTATGATGCCAAGTGCCGTCTCACAGATAATAGAGCAGATAGTAAATGCTATAGTCAGTGTATGGGCGGCCTACGTGCTTTACCGTACAGGTACAAGAATTGGTGCAGTACTTGGTGACAAGGAACACTATGCCGCAGCATATGGTGCAGCCGGTGGTACACTTGGAACAGTGCTTGGCTCTGTAGCGGCTCTTTTATTTGTGGTATTTATCTTTGCCATCTATATGAAGGTGTTCAAGAGGCAGATGAAAAGAGAACGAAATGTCAGGGTGAGCTCATTTGGCTACACAATGAAGATTCTTGTAATTACGGTTATTCCTGTGCTTTTAAGTACTACTATATACAATATCAGTGGCATCATAGACCAGGGTATATTCAAGCAGGTTGCACTGCTTCAGGGATACACTCAGAATGATATAGACGTATGGTGGGGTGTATACACCGGAAAGTACAAGCTTTTAATCAATGTGCCTATATCCATAGCATCAGCTATGGCAGCATCCTTTGTACCGGTGCTTACAGGCGCATATCACAGGGATGATATGGAGGCAGTGAGAGGACAGATTAATCTTTCCACACGCTTTATCATGGTTGTCGCATTCCCATGTGCAGTAGGACTTGCCGTGTTTGGGCTGCCTATATTTAATATACTGTTCTCAAGCACCCGTGCAACAAATGCTGAGGCATCACTTATGATGTATGTCGGTGCGGTTGCGGTAGTATTTTACTCGCTTTCCACTCTGTCCAACGGACTGCTGCAAGGCATTGACAGGCTCAAAGTTCCGGTAATCAACGCTGCGATATCTATTGTAGCGCATGTCATAGTGCTCATACTGCTTATGCTCATATTCAGGCTCAATATACATGCAGTTGTGCTTGCCAATACATTTTTTGCATTGCTCATGTGTTTTATGAACAGCATGGCTTTAAAGAAGTACAGTGGCTTTAAGCAGGAAATAAAAAAGACCTTTATCATACCGGCCATCAGCTCGCTCATAATGGGAGTTATTTCGTATATAGTATACTTTATACTTTACAAGGCCTGTCATATTGAGATTATCGCCTTCATTCTTGCTGCAATCATTGCGGTTATCTCATATGCAGTGGCGCTGCTTTTACTCAAGGGACTGACTGAGGATGAGCTTAGACATTTTCCTAAGGGCACACTTATCATAAAAGTGGCAAAAAAATGTCATTTATTATAAAATTGAATAAATAACAAAAATTTACAGATACTGATTTTGAGGTGATAATATGAAAAGCAAAATCAGTATCTGTTTTTTAACTATTGTTGTAATTCTTCTTGCACTTGTTATAATAGAAAAAATCAATACGCAAAGAGCTGCAGACAAGGCTGCGATAATTGCACAAAGCAATGAAAATGATAAAGAAGAAAAAAATGAAAAAGAAAGCCTTCTGACATCAAATGAGGCTAAGAATGCAAAATACTGCATCAAAAATGACTCCGGAATGCTGTCTGTATACAACGCCACTGCAAGTGAAAAATACTTTGACACAGGCGTGTATTTTGAAGAACTGCCCGATGAAGCAAAAAATAAGGTTACAAACGGACTCTACTTTTTTAACGAAACTGATTTGTACGATTTTCTTGAAAGCTATTCAAGTTAATGTTAAAATAAATCAGTTAGGGGAAAGAATATGTACGATGTAATTATAATAGGTGCCGGTGCATCCGGACTGATGGCGGCAGCAGCTGCTGCATCAAAGGGAGCACGCGTGGCACTTTTAGAGCACAAGGATGATATAGGAAAGAAAATACTTGCAACAGGAAACGGCAGATGTAATTTCACAAACACTGATATGTCTGTAAATAAGTTTCACGGCAGTAAAGCACTGATTAAAAACGGGTTGTCGCAATTTAATTATGCAGACACAATACGTTTTTTTAAAGAACTTGGAATACCTGCATATGACAATGGTGGCTACATTTATCCAAATTCAAGGCAGGCTGCATCTGTTGTGGCAGCCTTTCGAATGGAGCTTATGAGGCTTCATGTGGATTTGAAAACAGGCATTAGTATTACAGAAATCAAGACTGCAAGGATTACGGCTGAGGACACAAATTCTGCTGCTAATCCGGCAACTAAGAAGACAGATGACCGGACCGGTTACTGCATCCAAACAGACAAGGGCAGCTTTAAGTCCAAAAGGCTTATTATAGCGTGTGGCCTTACGGCTTCCCCAAAGCTTGGAAGTGACGGAAGCCTGTTTCGACAGATAGAAGCTCTCGGACACCATATCCAAAAGCCATTACCAGCGCTTTGCGGCTTTAGCTGTGATGGCCTAAATTTCAAAAAAATCACAGGTGTCAGGTGCGATGCCACTGTCGCTTCCGTGATAGACGGTCAAATGACAGAGCAAAATACAGGGGAGCTGCAGTTAGCTGACTATGGCATCTCAGGCATCCCAGTTTTTCAGATTTCAAGTCTTATGTCAAGAGCCCTCGATAAAGGTCAAAGGGTCGAGGTAATAATTGACTTTTTGCCGGCTTTTAGTGATGATGAGCTTAACGGATACATAAAGGACAGAATCATTACAACGACAGACAACCGCTCGCTAAATGAGATGCTTAACGGACTTTTAAACAATAAGCTTCTTCTTGAGCTGATACACAAATCAGGTGTATCTCCTGACAAAAAGGGAAGGCTGTTGACAGATGATGATTGTAAAAGTCTCACCCACTCAATAAAGCATACAGCCGTTTCGGTAAAAAAGCCAAGAGGAGCCGAATTTGCACAGGTGTGTGCAGGCGGCATATATACAAAGGAAATAGATGTACGTACATTGGAGTCTAAAATCCATCCGGGGCTTTACTTTTGCGGCGAGCTGCTTGATGTGGACGGCATATGCGGTGGCTACAATCTGCAGTGGGCATGGACAAGTGGATATATAGCAGGAGAAATGCAGTAAATGATTAAAATTAACCAGATAAAGCTCCCCGTCACGCACAGTGATGAGGCATTAAAAAAGAAAATAATAAAAATGCTTAAGCTCAATGCCAAGACAGGCTTTACATACCGGATATTAAAGAAATCACTTGACGCACGTAAAAAACCTGAGCTGTTTTATACATATTCAGTTGCTGTAGAGATAGAGGATACAAAAAAAAACGAAGAAGCAATTGTAAAAAGAGCAGCCAGCTCATCTGTGCTCATATACAAAGAAAAAGAGTACATGATACCTGCATGCGGCCATATACCGCTTGACAGACGACCTGTTATTGCAGGGGCAGGACCTGCAGGGCTGTTTTGTGCATATATACTGGCAGAGGCAGGTTTTCGCCCGATAGTTATCGAGCGTGGCAGCCGGGTTGAGAAAAGAACCTGCGATGTACAAAAATTCTGGGAGAGCGGCATACTTAATCCCAAAAGCAATGTACAGTTTGGTGAGGGCGGTGCCGGAACCTTTTCAGACGGCAAGCTGAATACATCCGTAAAGGATCCTTCGGGCAGAAATCGTCTTGTGCTTGAGACATTTGTACGCTTTGGGGCAGATCCGTCCATACTTTATGACAACAAGCCACATATTGGCACTGATGTGCTTTCAGAAGTAATTGTCAACATGCGTGAGTTTTTGGTTGACAAAGGGGTTACATTTGTATTTGACACCTGTGTAAACAATCTTGACATAGTTTCCAAAAAGCTATTAAGTGTTTACACGGATTCTGACAGTAACAGTAATAGTGAGATAAAGACAGATGTATGCGTTCTGGCACTCGGACACAGCGCCAGAGATACATTTGATATGCTTTACAATAAAGGCTTTGATATGGAATGCAAGAGCTTTGCAGTCGGCTTTCGCGTGGAGCATCCGCAGCGCATAATAGATGAATCACAGTACGGTATTCAAAATAAAATCATACTTCCGCCAAGCCCATACAAGGTCACATCCAATTTTCCAAATGGCAGAGGAGTCTATTCATTCTGCATGTGTCCGGGAGGATATGTGGTCAACTCATCGTCAACCGAAAATCACACGGTGGTTAACGGCATGAGTTATCACGACAGAAACAGCAAAAATGCGAACAGTGCCATCATAGTATCTGTTTCGCCGAAGGATTTCGGAGCAGATGATGCCCTCGCCGGAGTGAGATATCAGGAAAAGCTTGAAACAGAAAATTATAAGCGAGGCAATGGTTTAATACCACAGCAGCTTTTCGGTGATTTCTGTGATGACAGATTAACAACAGCATACGGTGATTTTGGCTCCTGTACAAAGGGAAACACAGTCTTTGCAAAGCTGAATGGACTGATGAACGCTGACATGGAACAGTCGTTCAAGCTTGGAATGGAACATTTTGGTCATCTGATACATGGCTTTGACAGAAAAGATGCAATTTTGTCCGGTATGGAGACACGCACATCTTCTCCGCTTCGCATAAAAAGAGATGAATCCTTTGAGAGCAACATCTCGGGTGTATACCCTTGCGGTGAAGGCGCAGGCTATGCAGGAGGCATTACATCTGCGGCAATCGACGGCATAAAGGTCGCAGAAGCAATTATTAAAAAATATAGGCCGGATTTTAAATAATATTTATACACATGAATAATATTTATACACGTAAAGAGAGGAAATATTCGTGGCAGAAGTATCACCAATGATGCAGCATTATCTGCAGACAAAAGAACAATATAAGGATTGTATTTTATTTTATCGCTTAGGAGACTTCTATGAGATGTTTTTTGACGATGCGATAATGGTTTCAAAGGAGCTTGAGCTTACGCTCACCGGCAAAAACTGCGGACTTGAAGAAAGAGCTCCTATGTGTGGAGTACCGTTTCACGCGGCAGACTCATATATCAACAGACTCGTATCAAACGGTCACAAGGTAGCTATCTGTGAGCAGATGGAGGATCCAAAGCAGGCAAAGGGAATCGTAAAGCGAGAGGTAATCCGTGTTGTGACACCTGGCACAAACACTGATATGGCTTCTTTAGATGAGGCAAAAAACAATTACATAATGTCGATTGTATACACTGAGGACAAATACGGCATAGCAACCTGCGATGTCACAACAGGTGATTTTTTTACGACAGAGGTGGATGCGGAAAGAAAGCTGTTAGATGAGGTGAGCAGATTTAATCCATCGGAAATCATATGTAATGAATCCTTCTACATGAGCGGAATAGATGTTGACGATATGAAAAACAGACTGTCAATTACTGTTTCAGCACTCGACTCATGGTATTTTTCCGATGGTCTTGCAAATGAGACACTGCTTTCACATTTCCATGTACAGACAATAAATGCTCTGGGGCTTGAGGATTATGAGAGTGGAGTCATAGCTGCCGGCGCCCTGTTAAAGTACCTTTATGAGACGCAGATGAACTCGCTCGACAATATACTTGAGCTTCATCCGTACTCAATAGGCAAATATATGATAATAGACAGCTCATCAAGACGTAATTTAGAGCTGGTTGAGACACTTCGAGAAAAGCAAAAGAGAGGCTCACTGCTTTGGGTACTCGATAAGACACGCACGGCTATGGGAGCAAGACTGCTTCGCACCTATGTCGAGCAGCCTCTTATCGAAAAGGCAGAGATAATAAAGCGCCAGAAGCTTATCGAAGCACTTAATGCAAACGAAATCACAAGAGATGAAATCAGGGAATACCTTAATCCTATTTATGACCTTGAGCGTCTCATCACAAGAATCACCTACCAGTCAGCCAATCCGCGTGACCTTATTGCCTTCAGGGATTCTTTAAAAATGCTTCCACCAATAAAGCAGCAGCTTTCAGACATACCGTGTGAGCTTACCGATGAGATTAATGAAGAGTTCGACGAGCTTAAGGATATATATGAGCTTTTACTTTCATCCATTGAGGATGAGCCGCCTATCTCACAGCGTGACGGAGATATCATAAAAGCTGGCTACAACGAGGAGGTTGACCGTCTTCGAGACGCAAAAACCAAGGGAAAGACATGGCTTGCAGAGCTTGAAGCCGGTGAACGTGAAAAAACCGGCATCAAAAACTTAAGAATCAAGTATAACAAGGTATTTGGATATTACCTTGAGGTCACAAACTCCTTCAAGGATATGGTTCCGGATTATTACGTGAGAAAGCAGACACTCACAAATGCCGAGCGATACATCACACCGGAGCTTAAGGAGCTTGAGGATACCATCCTTGGAGCTGAAGACAGGCTCACATCACTTGAGTATGAGCTGTTTCGTGATGTAAGAAAACAGATTTCCGACAATGTTTCAAGGATTCAGAAAACAGCCAGAGCTATAGCACAGATTGATGTTTTTGCTTCGCTTGCGCTTGTTGCCAGCCAGAATAATTACTGCAAGCCAAAGATAAATGAAAGCGGAATAATAGACATAAAAAACGGACGTCATCCTGTAGTTGAAAAAATGATTACAAATGACATGTTTATAGAAAACGATACATATCTGGATCAGCACAAAAACAGAATCTCAATTATCACAGGGCCAAACATGGCCGGTAAATCCACCTACATGAGACAGACAGCACTTATCGTTCTCATGGCACAAATTGGAAGCTTTGTACCTGCACAAACTGCAAATATCGGCATTGTAGACCGTATCTTCACGCGAGTCGGTGCATCTGACGACCTTGCAAGCGGCCAGAGTACATTTATGGTTGAGATGAACGAGGTGGCAAATATACTAAGAAATGCAACCGCAAAATCCCTGCTCATTCTCGATGAGATTGGACGAGGCACGAGTACATTTGACGGACTAAGCATCGCCTGGGCAGTTGTAGAGCATATAAGTAATCCAAAGCTCCTCGGAGCAAAGACGCTTTTTGCAACCCATTATCACGAGCTCACCGAGCTTGAGGGCAAGCTTGACAGTGTAAATAACTATTGCATCGCTGTAAAGGAAAAGGGCGATGATATAGTTTTCTTAAGAAAAATCGTAAAGGGCGGAGCTGACAGAAGCTATGGTATACAGGTTGCAAAGCTTGCAGGTCTGCCGGATTCAGTCATAGAGCGTGCCAAGGAAATCGCAGAGCAGCTTCTTGCAAATGATATCACAGATACTGTAAAAAGCATATCCGTTGACACTGGCCACAAGCATAAAAAGGAGCATCTTGACGAGGTTGATATGACACAGATTTCGCTTTTCGACACAGTGAAGGATGATGATATAATTGACGAGCTTCGAAGCATAGACATAGGCAACATGACACCACTTGATGCGTTAAACAAGCTGTATCAGCTTCAGAACAAGGTTAAAAACCGCTGGTAGAAAGGATTAAAATGCCAAATATTGCCATATTAAATCAGGAAACAATAGATAAAATAGCTGCAGGTGAGGTTGTTGAGCGTCCGTGCTCCGTGGTTAAAGAGCTGGTGGAAAATGCCATAGATGCAGGCTCCACAGCCATCACTGTCGAGATAAAGGAGGGCGGAATCTCATTCATCCGTATCACCGACAACGGCTGCGGAATTGAAAGAGACCAGGTTGCGGTTGCATTTTACCGTCACAGCACGAGTAAAATCCGCTCGGCAGAGGATTTACTTACTGTAAAGTCACTCGGCTTCAGAGGGGAGGCACTGTCAAGCATCTCGGCAGTTGCCCGCGTTGAGCTTATCACAAAGACATACGATGAGCTCACCGGCACCAGATATGTGATTGAGGGCTCGAAGGAGCTTTCCAACGAGGAAATCGGTGCTCCTGACGGTACTACCTTCATAGTAAAGGATCTGTTTTATAATGTTCCGGCAAGACGTAAGTTTTTAAAGACAGCACAGACAGAGGGCAGCTACATAAGCGATATGGTTGAAAAGCTTGCGCTTTCACATCCTGATATATCGTTTAAGTTCATAAACAATAACCAGACAAAGCTTCACACCTCAGGAAACGGCAACAGAAAGGATATCATATACCATATATTCGGCCGAGAGATATCGTCATCACTGCTTGAGGTGAAGCATGAATGTGAATACTTTAAGGTGGAAGGCTTTATAGGAAAGCCTGTCATCACGAGGGGCAACAGAAATTATGAGAATTATTTCATAAACGGCAGGTATGTAAAGAGCAATATATTGTCACGCGCAATAGAGGAGGCCTACAAGAACTTTCTAATGCAGCATCAGTATCCGTTTACAGTGCTTTACTTTACATTTTTCAGTGAGCTGGATGTCAACGTGCATCCGACCAAGATGGAGCTTAGGTTCGACAACAACAACGAGATATATGTTGAATTGTGTGACACAATATATGCAATTCTATCTCATAAGGAGATGATTCCCGATGTGCCTATAGACAGTACGCCGGCGCCTAAAAAGATAGTGCATGAGTATAAGGAGCCAATACCGGAGCCGTTTGAGAAGAGGCGTATCAATGAGGTGAGGGCAGCGGAATCAAGGAGCGTGTACGGACAGAGCGTGACAGCTACTGTAAAAAGCTCCACTGTAAAAGGACCTGCTGTTAATGAGCCTCTCACAGAAAATACTTTAAACCAACAGAAAGCTAAAACATCTGCATCGACGCCTGTTGTACATACCGGCAATTCAGTGGAACCAAAGCCTGAGACTTCCTCCGAGTATGAACCTGCACAGGTTGTCACCGGCACCCAGCAGACACTCGGCGATTACGACAAGGTTTTTCTTACAGAAAGCGCCAAGAAGCAGTTTTCCATCATAGGCCAGCTCTTTAAGACCTACTGGCTCATAGAGTTTGAGGACAAGCTGTACATCATAGACCAGCATGCAGCCCATGAGAAGGTGCTGTATGAAAAAACGATGGCGAGACTTGCCAATAAGGATTTTACATCACAGCGCATAAGCCCTCCGATTGTCATGACTCTTGATGCAAAGGAAAGCGAGATGCTTGAGAAATACAGGCCGCAGATAGAACAGTTTGGCTATGAGGTGGAGCATTTTGGCGGCAAGGAATACATGATCAGTGCAATTCCGGATAATTTGTTTAACATAGATATGAAGGATCTGTTTATAGAGATGCTCGATGATTTTTCCAATGCGACAGGCAGGCAGACTCCTGATATCATCACGGAAAAGGTCGCATCCATGTCGTGCAAGGCAGCAGTCAAGGGCAATGACAAGCTTACTCTTTCTGAGATAAATGAGCTGATAGATGAGCTTTTGTCACTCGACAATCCTTACAACTGCCCACACGGCAGACCAACCATCATCTCTATGAGCAAATATGAGATAGAAAAGAAATTCAAACGTATCGTATGACAACATACACATTTGGACTGAGGTGCAATATGACACAAAAACCGATGATTGTCCTGACAGGACCGACAGCAGTAGGAAAGACAGCTCTATCGATTGAGCTTGCAAAAAAAATAAATGGTGCTATAATATCCGCGGATTCCATGCAGGTATACAAATACATGGATATAGGCTCTGCGAAGGTTACAGTCGATGAGATGGACGGCATAAAGCACTATCTGATAGATGAGCTTGAGCCCTCTGACGAGTTCAATGTATTTATCTTCAAGGATATGGCAAAAAAAGCACTTAATGAGATATACGAAGCAGGAAAGATACCGATAGTTGTCGGCGGCACCGGCTTTTATATACAGGCACTTTTGTATGATATTGATTTCACAAAGCAGGATGTGGATGAGTCGTACAGAAAAAGCCTTTACGACTTTGCTAATGAGCACGGAAACCATGCACTGCATGAAAAGCTTAAGGATATCGACCCTGCATCCTACGAGAGCATCCATGAGAATAACGTAAAGCGCGTCATCAGGGCAATTGAATACTATCACACCTGCCATGAGCCGATTTCAAAGCACAATGAGACTGAAAGAGCCAAGCAGTCTCCATACAGCTTTGCCTATTTTGTACTGGATGATGTAAGACAAAGACTCTATGAGCGGATAGATAAGAGAGTTGATATCATGGTTTCAAACGGACTTGTCGATGAGGTGAAAAAGCTAAAGGCAATGGGCTGTACAAGCGATATGGTATCCATGAAGGGCATAGGATATAAGGAAATCCTTGCATATCTCGATGGAGAATATTCACTTGATGAGGCTGTGGACAAGGTAAAGCTTGAGTCAAGGCGTTTTGCAAAGAGACAGCTAACCTGGTTTAGGAGAGAAAAAGATACCATATGGATAGAAAAAAATGAATATTCATATGATGATAATAAAATATTAAATAAAATACAAGAAATTTTAGCAGAAAAGAGGATTATAATTTGTTAGATACCAATGAAGCCATTTACAGGCAGTATGAGACACTTGGAATATCAAAGGAGGTTTTGGATTTCGGAACCTCTGTAGAAAAGGAGCTTAAGGAGCGTTTTGAAAAAATAGACACAAATGCTGAGTATAATCAGCTTAAGGTCATAGCCGCCATGCAGAAAAACAAGGTGAGCGCAGAGTGCTTCCAGGCATCAAGCGGCTACGGCTACAATGACCTCGGAAGGGATACACTTGAGAGAGTGTACGCAGACTGTTTTGGCGCAGAAGATGCACTTGTAAGGCCTCAGATTACCTGTGGCACACATGCACTTGCACTTGCACTCATGTCAAACCTGCGCCCGGGCGATGAGCTTTTAAGCCCTGTCGGAAAGCCTTACGATACACTTGAAGAGGTAATAGGCATACGCCCTTCAAAGGGCTCACTTGCTGAGTACGGCATCACATATGCGCAGGTTGATTTACTGCCTGACGGTGAGTTTGACTATGACGGAATAAAGAAAGCCATCAATGAAAAAACGAAGCTTGTCACCATCCAGCGCTCTAAGGGCTATGCTACAAGACCTACACTTTCGGTCAAAAGAATAGGCGAGCTCATTGCCTTTGTAAAGAGCATAAAGCCTGATGTGATCTGTATGGTCGATAACTGCTACGGTGAGTTTGTCGAGGATACAGAGCCTATCCAGGTTGGAGCGGACATGATGGTTGGCTCACTGATCAAAAATCCGGGAGGCGGACTTGCACCAATCGGAGGCTATATTGTCGGCAAAAAGGAATGTGTTGAAAATGCCGCATACCGTCTCACATCTCCGGGACTTGGCAAGGAGGTTGGAGCTTCACTCGGAGTCATCCAGTCATTTTATCAGGGCTTTTTCCTTGCACCGACTGTCGTAAGCGGAGCATTAAAGGGAGCAATCTTTGCCGCAAAAATCTATGAAAAGCTTGGTTTTAAGGTGGTTCCTGACGGTACTGAAAGCCGCCACGATATCATACAGGCTGTAGAGTTCAATAACCGCGATGCCATGATAGCCTTCTGCGAGGGCATACAGGCAGCAGCACCTGTAGACAGCTATGTGACCCCTGAGCCATGGGCTATGCCGGGCTATGACAGTGATGTCATCATGGCAGCAGGCGCATTTGTGCAGGGCTCATCCATTGAGCTTTCTGCCGATGGCCCTGTGAAGCCGCCATATGCGGTTTATTTCCAGGGAGGACTCACATGGTACCATGCAAAGCTTGGAATTTTGATGTCTTTACAAAAACTTTATGAGAGAAATCTTGTTAAGCTGGATTAGGTGTGCTACAATTAACTGAAAACTTTGCTTAAATCCGTTGTCAATCGCCTGGGAGAAGCGAAAGGGATTAATGCATAATAACAAAACAATTAAAAATCTGCCGGCTTCAGAGCGACCATATGAGAAATTTTTATCGTTTGGAGCATCAGGCCTGTCAGACGCTGATTTACTTGCCATCATTATAAAGACCGGCACAAGAGACAAGACTGTGATTGATATTGCGCAGGACATACTTTCCGGCAGGCATGGCAATCTGCTCAATCTCTATGAGATGTCCTATGAGGAGCTTCTTAGTATCCCCGGGATAGGGCAGATAAAAGCTATACAGCTTAAGGCGATAGCAGAGCTGTCGCTTCGCATAGCAAAGACCAAAAAGGTTCAAAGCATCAGAATGAATAATCCTCAGACAATAGCTGACTACTATATGGAGCAGATGAGGCATCTTACAAATGAAGTCGTCATTTGTGCCTATTTTGATGTGAAAAGCAGATTCTTAGGAGACAAGTTCATATCCAAGGGTTCACTAAGTTCATCTGTAGTGGACATAGGCTCCATCATCAGGACCGCCCTGGACAAAAATGCATCAAAGCTTGTTTTATTGCACAATCATCCAAGCGGAGATTGTACTCCCAGCAGAAATGATATTGCTGTCACAGACAGATTAATTGAGGGCTCAGGGATTTTTTCCATAGAGCTTTGTGACCATATCATAATCGGAGATAACGAATATTATAGCTTCTATGAAAATAAACTTATATAAACAGAAGACGAGGTAGAATTATTATGAGCAACAACGTTTACGGAATTGATCTGGGAACAAACAATTTCAAGGTATACTCAAAGGCTACGGGCAAGACAATGCTTGAGAAAAACACAATAGCCGTAATAGACAAAAATCAGATATATGCATATGGAGACAGCGCATATGCCATGTATGAAAAGGCGCCTGAGACAATCAACGTCATATTTCCTGTTGTAGAGGGAGTTATTGCTGACTATAATCTGCTTCAGACTATGATTTTTGACTTTTTGGAGCACAAGACAAAGGCACGTATCAAAAATGCCGAGTTCATCATCGCTGTGCCGACAGATATCACAGATGTAGAGAAAAGAGCATTCTACGAGCTCTTCTATAAGAGCAAATCAAAGCCTAAAAAGGTCATGCTCTGCGAGAAGCCTATCGCTGATGCTGTAGGTCTTGGAATAGATGTAAACGAGCCAACCGGTGTCATGATAGTAGATATGGGCGCTGACACAACAGAGACATCCGTTATTTCACTCGGTGGCCTGGTGCTTAGTGACCTGCTTCATTTCGGTGGCAACAGACTTGACGAGTCAATTATCTCCTTTGTGCGAAAGGAGTTCAATCTTGTAATCGGACAAAAGACTGCAAAGCTGTTGAAGGAGACTATAGGCTCTGCACTTCCGGGAAGAGAGGACAGTATGGTCATAGTGGGACGTGATGTGGTAAGCGGCCTGCCTATTGAGATGGAAATTGGTTCAAAGGTCGTTTACGAGGCTATGAAGTCAAACCTTGAGTCTATATGCACATCAATAAAAATGATTCTTGAGAAGACTCCGCCTGAGCTTGCAAAGGATATCATCCATTCAGGCATTTATATCACAGGAGGCGGCTCACAGCTTGCAGGACTTGACCAGCTCTTTGAACAGATTACAGGTATAAAGGTCATCTGCTCAGAATGCCCTGAGGAAAGTGCAGTACGCGGGCTCGTACAAATAGTTTCTGATTCAAAATATAAGAGACTTCCGTTCAGCATCAAAAAATAATAACCGAGGTTAACATGAGTAAGAATTTTCGCAATCGAAAGAGAAAGCACAATAAAAAGCTGCCTGCAAGATACACACTGTTGATTATGACAGCAGTCTGCTTTGTGACCATGCTGTTAAGCCTTACCTTAAATATCTCCGGTGGTCCTTTAAAGACTGCTGCCGGATATGTATTCATCCCAATGCAGAAGGGTATAAACAGCTTTGGAATCCACATTTCAGATAAGGTTACAGAAATACGCACATTAAAAAATGTCAAGGCTGAGAATAAAAAGCTCAAGGCCGAGGTAGAAGAGCTTACAACACAGCTCACAACAACCAAACTTGAACAGTATGAGCTTGACAATTACAGACAGCTCCTGGATTTGGATGCCAAATATCCATCATATCCCAAGGTCGCTGCCAGTGTCATAGCAAAGGACAGCGGAAACTGGTTTTCTACCTTTACTATCGACAAAGGAAAAAAGGATGGAGTGGACGTAGGCATGAATGTGCTTGCGGGAAGCGGACTTGTAGGTATTGTTACCGATGCTGGCGATAATTTTGCCAAGGTACGCTGTATCATAGATGATGCCAGCAAGGTCAGTGGCATGGTTTCCACCACGGAGGACAACCTCACCGTCAGTGGCAATATAAAAACCATGAACGAGGACAAGGTAATTACCTTTACAGAGTTAAAGGATGACGACAACAAGGTGAAAGAGGGCGATCCTGTTGTTACCTCATACGTGTCAGACCGTTACCAGCAGGGCATACTGATTGGCTATGTGACAAAAATCGAAAATAATTCCAACAATCTGACAAAATCCGGCACTATCACACCGGTTGTAGATTTTGAGCATATCGAAAATGTCATGGTCATAACACAGCTTAAGCAGACCGGCGACACTAAGACAGCTGACGACACCGAAAGTACAAAAACAGCCGGTGACAGCCAGACTGAAAATTCAACTGAAAATAAGTAAGGAGCAGCATGAGACGTAGAATTGTTTTATTTATAATAATAACTTTATGCTTTTTATTGCAGACCACGCTGTTTAAGACTCTTTCCTTTGCCAATATCTCACCAAACCTGTTAATTATAGCCGTATCATCCTTTGGCTTTATGCGTGGCAAAAAGGAAGGACTGTGGGTAGGCTTCTTTTGCGGCCTGCTTATTGACATATTTTGCGGAAATTATATAGGACTGTATGCTTTAATATATATGTATATCGGTTTTATCAATGGATTATTCCAAAAAAGATTCTATCCTGACGATATAAAGCTTCCTATGCTTCTGATAGGAGGCAGCGATTTGTTTTACAATCTGGTAGTATACTTTTTCATGTTTTTACTGCGTGGCAGATTTAGCTTTTTGTACTATCTGAAGTCAATTATCATACCTGAATTTGTATACACAATGGTTATCAGTATACTTTTGTATCTGGCATTTCTTAAGGTAAACCAGAAGCTGGAAGCACACGAGAAAAGGAGAGCAAAGAAATTTGATTTATGATATAAAAGATTTTCTGAAGAAATTTTTCAGCTCAAGACTTTTTGTATTAGCAGCAGTAATTATTTTCATGTTTGCCCTGCTTGCCGAAAGAGTCTTTACCCTTCAGATTATTAAAGGTGCAGATTATCAGAAAAACTTCATAATGCTGATTAAAAAGCCACTGTCCATAGAGGCATCAAGAGGCAATATATACGATGTAAATGGTGAGCTGCTTGCTTACAATCAGCTTGCATACTCTGTAGTCATCTCAGACAACGGCAGCTATTCATCTACGAAGGAGCACAATCGTCTTTTAAACAAAGAGCTTAATGAAATTATCAATGTGATAAAAAACAACGGAGGCTCCATATACAATGATTTTCCGGTTGTTTTAAACGATGATGGTACATACAGCTTTACATTCACATCTGAAACCTCAAAAAAGAGATTTCTGTCAGATGTGTTCGGAAAGAAATATGATAAGCTCGAATACAATAAAGCACTTGGATTTGACGAGGCAAATGCCAGCGCCCAGAATATTATTGATTTTCTAAGCTCTGACCAGAATGAATGCTTTGATATAAGCAGCAAGTATGATACACAGGCCACTTATGATATTGTAGTGATGAGATATGCCATAAAACAGAACCGATTCACTAAATACAAAACCACTACTATTGCAAAGGATGTAAATGATTCGATAGTAGCATATGTCAATGAACACTCAGATACTCTTACCGGCATATCAATTGAAGAGGATACCATCCGCAAGTACAACTATCCTGAATATATTTCATCGCTCATAGGATACACAGGCAAGATATCTACCGACGAGTATAATGAGCTGTCAAAGGATGATGACTCATATACACAAAATGATATGGTAGGTAAGTCAGGCTTAGAGCAGTACTATGAGAGCTATCTGCGAGGCAAAAACGGTGAAAAACAGGTCTATGTAAACAATGTCGGTAAGATAAACGAGGTAATAAGTCAGGAGAATCCTGTTTCCGGAAATGATGTCTACTTGAGTATTGACATCAAGCTGCAGGAGGCCACATACAAGCTGTTAGAGCAGGAGATAGCCGGAATTGTTTACTCCAAAATAAAATCCGGCGAAATACCTATAAGTGATGTTTACTTTGCACTGATCAACAACAATGTAGTTGACCTGACGCATTTCAATGCATCAGATGCATCAGCAACTGAGCAGGCTATATACAATTCCTTCAGCGGTCAGCTGCAGGATGCACTATCAACTATAGACAGTGAGCTTGAAGGTGGTACAGCAGGCACTGCTTCCATGTCGGAGCAGACACTTGATTATTTTACATGTGTTATGTCAGTGCTAAATGATGACGGACTGCTTCTGAGTAAACAGATAGATACCTCTGATTCCACATACACCTCATGGAAGGCCGGCACGCTCTCGCCGCGTGATTATCTCAAATACTGCATCTCAAAGCAGTGGATAGACATCACAAAGCTTGATGTAAATCAGAAATATGCTGATTCAAGTGAAATTTACACAGCACTGTGTTCATATATCAGGGATGCCATGACTGACAATAAAGACTTTGCCAAAATCATTTACAAATACATGGTAAATTCAGGGGCAGTCACAGAACAGCAGCTGTGCCTTCTTCTTTTTGACCAGGGAGTACTCGATTATGACGATGCAACTGTAAATAATATCGCCAACGGCTCAATCAGTCCATATGCATTTCTTATGGACAAAATAAACAATATAGAGATAACACCTGCACAGCTGGCTCTTGACCCGTGTACAGGCTCCTGTGTCATAACTGATGCAAAAACAGGACAGCTAAAGGCTTTAGTCAGCTATCCGGGCTATGACAACAACAAGCTGGCAAATACTGTAGATGCCGATTACTACCAGTCTCTCAGAGAGGACAAGTCTAATCCGCTATGGAATTATGCAACCCAGGAGCAGACTGCACCGGGATCTACCTTCAAGATGGTATCAAGCACCGCAGGTCTTGCCGAGGGAGTCATTGATACTTCATCGAAGATAAATTGTACCGGAATATTTACAGAAATCAGCAATCAGCCAAAATGCTGGATTTATCCGGGTGCGCATGGTATGGACAATGTATCTGAAGCTTTAAGAGATTCATGTAACGTATTCTTCTACACAACAGGCTTCAGGCTTGCAAGCAAGGACACCGGTTCATATGACGATGAAAACGGTATGAAATACATACAAAAATATGCATCTATATACGGACTTGACCAGAAATCAGGTGTTGAGATAGTAGAAAAGACGCCGTCCATTGCTACACAGTATCCTGTAATGGCAGCTATCGGACAGAGTAATAACAACTATACGACTATTTCTCTTTCAAGGTACGTAACAGCAGTTGCTTCCGGAAAGCTTTATGACTACAAGCTGATGAACAAAATTGTGGATGCAGACGGCAAAACAGTCAAACAGTATGATTCAAAATCAACCGATATATCAGGCACACTCACTCAAAGCCAGTGGGATGCCATCCATCAGGGAATGCGTATGGTGGTCGAAGACCTGCACGATGTATTTGGCGGCTTTACAGGCGTTGAGGTGTCCGGTAAGACAGGAACAGCACAGCAGGTTGAGACAAGACCAAACCATGCACTGTTTGTAGGATACGCTCCATCAAGCGATCCTGAAATTACAATAGCTACACGTATATCATATGGATACAGCTCACACAATGCTGCAGCTGCATCCAGAAATATAATTTCATATTATTATAATCTGGAGTCACTTGACAATTTACTCGCAGTCAAGGCTGAGGGTGTAAACTCATCAGGCTCAAGTGCCAGAACAGACTAGGAGGTTTATTTTTGTGAGTGAAGCAATAGTTTTCACTTCAGGAAAAGGCGGTGTTGGAAAAACTACGGTTATTTCCAATATCGGAGTTGAACTTTCACAGTTAGATAAAAAAGTCATCATGCTCGATACAGACATGGGACTTCGCAATTTGGACCTGGTAATGGGAATAGAGGACAAGGTCAATTACAATATCCTCGACATCTTAAACCGATCATGCCGTATCAGACAGGCAATCATACGCAATAAAAAGTATCCCAATCTATATGTAATTCCTGCAGCACCTTCCATGGATACGTTATGCAGCTATGAGGCACGCTTCAAGATACTTATAGAGGAGCTTAAAGCAAGCTTTGATTATTGCCTGATAGATTCTCCGGCGGGTATCGACAGCGGCTTTTGGTTTTCAGTCTCACCTGCAGACCGTGCGATAGTAGTTACCACACCGCATGTATCTGCCATACACGATGCAAGGCGATGCATAAGCCTGCTCGACAGCGCACATCTTGACGATATATCAGTCATTGTTAATGCATATGACAAGCATATGGTAAGAAGACATCAGATGATATCCGATAATGATATTACAGCACTTCTTTCTACCAGGATTATCGGCACTATTCCCTATGACAAAAGTGTTATCATTTGCCAGAACAGAGGAATACCTGTCCGTGAGGCCAAAAGCAGGCTTGCTCCTGTATTTGCCCATATATCCGGTCAGATAATCCACTCCTCTGACGATATGAGAGGTGCCGCTGTATGATGCATAAATTTTCCAAAACAGGAGAATACGCCAAGAAAAGGCTTAAAATAGCACTTGCAGAAGATAGGAGCACAATATCTGCTTCTGACAATATGACACAGATTAAAAAAGAAATAAAAAGCGTGATACAAAGACATATGAATATAAACGATGAAGCTTACGAAGTCCGGATTATCATGCGCGACAAAAAATCAATTAATAACCTTTAATAAAATACCTTTTGACCATCATATCATTAGTATTAGAATTAAGATTACAAAGATAACAGATAGGAAGTAACAAAATGCTCAAACAGTACAGACTAAAGAATTATCACTTTCAATTAGTAGTATACATAATAGCTTTGTCGATTATAGGCATCCTGCTGATAGGCAGTGCCAAGCACTCCGTACAAAGCAAGCAGATAATAGGCTTTGTAATGGGACTGACTATTATGATAGTGCTTTCCCTGATAGATTACTCATTTCTGCTCAAATTTGTGTGGATATACTATGCCGGCATGGTTGTGCTGCTGTTACTTGTTCTATTTGCAGGTGATGATGCAAAGGGTGCACAGCGCTGGTTTGAGATCGCAGGTATCAGATTCCAGCCGTCAGAGATTGCCAAAATTATACTGATTTTGTTCTTTGCCTATTTCTTTGCCAAATATGAGGAAACCATAAACACGGTAAAGACGATAGTACTGTCAGTGATATTTGTAGGAATACCATTATTCCTTATTTATAAGCAGCCTGACAACTCAACAACAATTCTTACTGCATTAATTTTCGCTGCCCTCTTGTTTATTAGCGGATTAAGTTATAAAATAATAATGCCGGTACTTGGAGTTTCAGTACCGATAGTTTTGATAGTGATAAGCTATATATATACACATGCCGATGCACTTATCAAAAAAGGCTTTTACCCTGCTGCGCGTATCATGTCGTGGCTAGACCCGACAAATTACGCTGATACAGCAGCACAGCAAAGGAACTCTATCTGGGCTATAGGCTCAGGACAGTTGTTTGGCAAGGGACTTAACAACTCTGTTGTAACCTCTATGAAGAACACCAACTACATCATAGAGCCTCAAACAGATTTTATATTTGCTGTTGCCGGAGAGGAGCTTGGCTTTATTGGTACAATCAGTATAATAATTCTTTTGCTTCTTATCGTAATTGAGTGTATACTTATAGCAAGGAAGGCAAAGGACACAAGCGGAAAGCTCATATGCTGTGGCATGGGAGCACTTATAGGCTTTCAGGCCTTTATCAATTTGTGCGTAGCCACAGGTCTTATGCCCAATACCGGTATGACTCTTCCCTTTGTCAGTTATGGACTTACGTCACTTGTTTCACTGTACATGGGAATGGGAATTGTCCTGAATGTAGGATTACAGCCGAAGAAATATTCATAGGGAGGTTAGCAATGAACATAGGATTAGTTGCACATGATTCAAAGAAAAAACTGATGCAGAACTTCTGCATAGCATACAGAGGCATCTTAAGCAAAAATAATTTGTACGCCACAGGCACCACAGGCCGTCTGATAGAGGAGGTTGCAAACCTCTCAGTACACAAATATCTTGCAGGACACTTAGGAGGCATCCAGCAGCTTGGAGCACAGATTGAGCACAATGACATAGACCTTGTCATCTTTCTGCGTGATCCATTAAAGCCTAAGCCACACGAGCCTGAGGTAAACAGTATTTTCCGTATTTGTGATGAGCATAATATACCACTTGCCACCAATCTGGCTACAGCAGAGCTGCTCATTTTATCATTGGACAGAGGAGATCTTGACTGGCGTGAGATGTACAAGTAAACAAAGATTTAAACGACTGCTATGTCTGACATGCATAGCAGCGGTTTTTATGACAGGCTGTGGTACAAAGATTGAGAATGCATATGATACTTATTCCACAGATTATATAAATGGATATAACGGAAGTAATTTTTTTGCGTCCAACCTTTGCGTCACAAATGATGTCAATTTTGGTCAGGACAATATGCAGTTTGCAAAAACCGCAGAGGGAGCCGGAGCCTTTAATATTGACACTCATCAGGTGCTGTATAGCCAGAATCTGTTTGAAAAGCTATATCCTGCAAGCACTACAAAGATTTTAACTGCATACATAATTCTTAAAAACTGTGATTTAAATGCGACAGTCACAGTAAGCCATGACGCTGCAAACCCGGGTCATTCATCATCGGTATGCGGCCTAAAGGAAGGCGATGTCATTACAGTGCAGGACTTATTGTATGGGCTCTTACTTGAGAGTGGCAATGATGCGGCAATAGCACTGGCAGAGTACTGCAGTGGTTCTGTAGAAGAATTTGCCAAGCTGATGAACAGCACTGCAAAAAGTTTTGGTGCCACAAACAGCAGTTTTGTCAACCCAAGCGGTCTTCCTGATGAAAATCATTACACTACCATATATGACATGTACCTCATTTTTTCCAATGCCATATCCTTAGAGAGCTTTGTTTCAATCATCAGTTCACAGACCCATGATGTGGCATATACAAATGCACAGGGCGCGGCTGTTTCAAAGACCTTTAAGAATACCTGCGGCTATCTGACCGGAGCATATACAGCTCCTGAAAACGTCACAGTGACAGGAGGAAAGACAGGCACTACGGGTGAAGCAGGCCATTGCCTCGTACTGCTAAGCCAGAATGCTAAAAATGAGCGCATCATAAGCATAGTTTACAAGGCAGATGGTAAAAAGGATCTTTATAGCTTCATGAATGAAATACTTAGTGGATTTGCTAATTAAATATTGAGTTTTATGGTTATTTATACTATAATAATATAAAAATACAATTATTTTTTATTAATAATCACAATATTTATCCATAGGAGGAATGAGCCATGATAGAAATTATTTGTGGAGACAAGGGCAAGGGCAAGACAAAAGAGCTGTTAGACAAGGTAAATTCATCAATTAAGGGAAATGAAGGTTCCATAGTTTTTCTTGATAAGAGCCAGAAGCACATGTATGAGCTTAATAACCAGGTTCGACTAATCAATGTTATGGACTATCCTATTGACAATTGTGATGAATTTTTAGGATTTATATGCGGAATCATATCGCAGGATCATGATCTGGAGGAGATGTATTTAGACAGCTTCCTTACAATTGCATCACTTGATGATGAGGGGGATATCACCAAGGCAATCGAAAAGCTTGATATAATCAGCGAGAAGTTTAAGGTGAAGTTCATCTTAAGTGTTTCAAGGAATATTGACAAGTTGCCTGAATGTGCCAAGGCAAAGGTTATCATTTCTTTATAAATGATTAATTAGGGGGATGTGTATTTCACATCCCTTTTTTAAGGAGTAAAATTGTGTCCCAAAAGAATAAAAAAATACTGAAATATCACACCGGCTTCAATCTGAATATCGGTTTTATAGTTTTTTTTGTTATAATAATCTATGTGATTTTTCACATATTTACATATTTCACCTCAAACCCGGTATCTGAATATGAGGTACAACAGGGTACTATAGCAACCAACAACATATATAAGGGCATGATAATCCGCGATGAGAGCGTAGTGTATGCTGAGGAATCAGGAAACCTCAACTTCTTTGTGTCAAACGGCTCAAAGGTTGCAACAAGCGATGTAGTCTACTCTGTTGATACAGACGGCTCCATTGCAACCCAGATTACCGGTGCTCAAAATGATGCCTCCGCCATCACTGACGAAGCTGCCGGTCAGATTATCACCGACATAAACAGTTTTTCATCCGGCTACAACAGGCGATTCTTTTCAAAGGTTTATACCTTTAAAAATGACCTGTCTGCACAGCTGACACAGGTACTCAGCCAGAATGCACTGACAAGCCTGGCAGATACAATCAGTACTGCTGAGGCTAACAACACCTTCTATACATATAAGCCGGCAGCTCCAGGAATAGTCTATTACGGAATAGACGGCTATGAGGATGTCACTACAGACAGCTTCACTCTGGATCAGTACAACAATACTAATTATGAAGAGACTGATTTAACCGACAACAGCACCATCAATCAGCTGGATCCTGTTTATAAGCTGATTACAAGTGAGAACTGGAATATACTCATAAATGTTCCTGACAATGTTGCCAAGAGCCTGAATGACAAGTCAGTCATAAAAATCAGATTCTGCGATGATGACTATACAACCACGGTATCGTTCAGCCTTTTGAAGAAGGATGATGCTTTTTTCCTGAAGCTGAATATGAAAAACTCGCTCATCCGCTACATAAATGAGCGTTTTACCAATATAGAGCTCGTGCTTGGAGCAGACACAGGGCTTAAAATACCTAATTCAGCTATAACCAAAAAGGAATTTTTCACTATCCCAAAGGATTATTTCACTGCAAGCGGCGATTCCGATGATTCATCGCTCATGATAAAGGATAAAAGCAGTGGCTCAGTTAATATAGTCAGTCCAACAATATTCAGCCAGAATGATGACTTTTATTTCGTAGATGATGAATATCTTAAGGACGGCGATATCATTGTAAAGCCTGATTCTTCGTCAACCTACAGGGTGGGAACAGATAAGGACAAGCTCACAGGTGTCTACAATATCAACAAAGGATACGCTGTGTTTAAGCAGATAAAGGTACTTGCATCAAACGATGACTACACAATTGTAGAAGCCAAAACGCCATATGGCATTTCGCTTTATGACCATATAGCCCTGGATGGCAAATCCGTGAAGGAAAACCAGACCATAACCAAATAATTATTGGTAATAAATATTATAGAAAATATACAGAAAGGACAGATTTTATGTTAAAAGACAACTTACATCAGGTTCAGCAAAATATAAAGGCTGCATGTGACAGAGCTCACAGAAACTATAGTGATGTCACACTAATTGCAGTCAGCAAAACCAAACCTGTTGAGATGCTCAGTGAGATATACGATGAGGGCATCCGTGAGTTCGGCGAGAATAAAGTACAGGAAATGTGTGAAAAGATGGAGGTTATGCCAAAAGATATTCACTGGCACATGATTGGGCATCTTCAGACCAACAAGGTGAAGTATATAGTTGGAAAAACATCACTTATCCACTCTGTAGATTCACTGCATCTGGCAAAGGAGATACAAAAGCAGGCCATAAAGCATGACTGCAGCTGCGATATACTGGTTGAGGTCAATATTGCAGGAGAGGAATCTAAGTTTGGCACATCACGAGATGAGGCTATCTCTTTAGTTGAAGAAATTGCTAAACTGGACCATATCCATATAAAAGGACTTATGACTATAGCACCATTTGTAGATGATCCTGAGGATAACAGACAATACTTTAGAGATATTAAGCAATTATCAGTTGACATAGCACAGAAAAACATAGATAATGTCAGTATGAATGTTCTGTCCATGGGTATGACAGGAGATTACACAGTAGCAATAGAAGAGGGCGCAACAATGGTACGTGTCGGTACCGGAATATTTGGAGAGCGCGACTACAGCAAGGCTAACTGATACTTTGCATATGCTATACACAAAATAAAAATAGAAAAGGAATATAGAAATGAGTTTCATAGATAAGATTCTTGACAAAATGAGTTTAAATTCTGAGGACGATGAGGAGTTCGATAACGAGGATTATTACCTCGATGATGAGGAAGAAGAAGAGCTTCCAAGAAATCCTTTCCGCAGAAAAAAAGAGGCTGCTGAAGAGGAACCGGCCATAAAAAGCACAAGGCGTGATACAACACCAAAGGAGAAGCCTGTTAAGACTACATCCAAGATTACACCAATATCAAAATCATCCAGAAAGCAGGTATCATCAGACATGGAAGTTTGCGTAATAAAACCAAGTTCAATTGAAGACGAAATAGAAATAACAGACACATTACTTAACGGACGTACAGTCGTCATCAACATGGAGGGACTTAATGTCGATGTGGCACAGCGCATCATAGATTTCACATCAGGCTCAGCATATGCCCTGCACGGTAATCTGCAGAAGATATCCAACTTTATCTTCATCGCCACACCACACGGAGTAGATATCTCAGGAGATATCCAGAGTCTCATGGATTCATTTGATCTCCCTGGTTCATCTTATTAAGCGGAGTCTCTAATCAGCTATGAAGAAAAATAAAACAAAAAAACAGATGTGTACAGCAGGCATCATTGCATTGATTCTTGTAGCAATTGACCAGCTTACAAAGTATCTGGCTGTTATAAACCTAAAGCAATCATCCACGGGTGTGTTTGTTCTCATTCCGGGAGTTTTCGAGTTCAGATACCTGGAAAACCAGAGTGCTGCGTTTGGTGTTGATCTGCTTTCAATAATACAGAATATCTTTCATTTTACATATTGGTCTGAGAATCCATTGGCATTTTTGCGTGCCAAAATGATTTTTTTCTCAGTGATTACTATTGCAGTTGTTATACTTTTGTGTGTATGGTATCGCAAAATACCTGTCTCAAAACGTTTTAGACTGCTGAATGTTGTTGTAATACTGTTTGTTGCAGGTGCACTCGGCAATCTGATAGACCGTATTGTAAATAATTATGTGGTTGATTTCTTTTATTTTAGCCTGATTAATTTTCCGATATTCAATGTAGCTGATATATACGTCACTGTAGCGGCATTTATGTTTATCATACTCGGGCTGTTTTACTACAAGGAGGAGGATTTTTCCTTAATCTTCCCTGACAAAAAACATGATGGAAAGCATGAAAATTAGTGCGGTATGCGCTTTTTAAAGTGTGCAATGTAGTTTTAAATAGTTACTAAAATAAAAAAAGAGAAAGCTTCACTATGAATAGAGATACATTTGAAGTCCAGAGTGAACAGGAGGGAGAACGACTGGATAAATACTTAAGCAGCATTTATCCGGATATTTCTCGCTCCTTTTTTCAACGGATACTAAAAGAAAATCAAATACTGGTAAATGATAAGCCCCAAAAGGCAAATTACAGGCTAAAGACTGATGACATAGTAGATGTCACAATTCCTGATGCCGTACAGACACCTATCTTGCCACAGGACATTCCTCTTGACATACTCTACGAGGATGATGACCTACTGGTAGTCAACAAGCCAAAGGGCATGGTTGTACACCCCTCAGCAGGGCATTACAGCGATACTCTTGTAAATGCCATAATGTACCACTGCAAGGACTCTTTAAGTGGCATAAACGGAGAAATACGGCCCGGTATAGTGCATCGCATAGACATGGACACCACCGGCTCCCTTATTGTCTGCAAGAACGATGAAAGCCATATAAAGATATCGGAACAGATAAAGGACCATAGCTGCAACCGTATATACGTGGGCATTGTCTGTGGCAATGTAAAGGATGATGAGGGCACAATAGAGGGCGCCATAGGCAGGAATCCCAATGACCGCAAGAAAATGGCCATCAATGAGAAGAATGGCAAGCCGGCTGTTACACATTATAAGGTGCTTGAACGCTTTGGTGACTACACATATATGCAGTTTAAGCTTGAGACCGGCAGAACACACCAGATACGCGTGCATATGGCAAGTATTAATCATCCCTTGCTTGGAGATATGCTGTATTCGAGCTATTCACCTACCAAAAACCGGTTTAAAGGCCTTGAAGGACAGTGCCTGCATGCTAAAACTATAGGGTTTGTTCATCCAAAAACCGGCGAATACATGGAATTTGATGCACCTTTACCAAAATACTTTGCCAATTTGCTTGAAGTGTTATATAATATAAATAACAAATAAATTGAATTATCACATAGTGATGTATTAATTATTTATATAAGGGGGTCTGAATTATGGGATCAAACGAAATTTACACAATAGGAAGAGAATTTGGAAGCCTCGGAAAACAGGTCGGACAAGATTTAGCTAAAAGACTTGGAATTAAATTTTATGATAAAGAGCTCTTACAGAATGCAGCTAAGGAATCAGGACTTTGCGAGGAAATATTTGAGTCGCATGACGAAAAGCCTACAAACAGCTTTTTATATTCGCTGGTCATGGACACCTACACAGGTGGCTCTTATTCCACAGCACCGTTTCTTGATATGCCTCTGAATCACAAGGTATTTTTAGCACAGTTTGATGCTATCAAAAAGATTGCGGCAAATGAATCCTGTGTTATTGTAGGCCGCTGTGCAGATTATGCTTTAGCAGACGAGCCGCATTGTCTCAATATCTTCATACGTTCCAACATGGACGACAGAATTAAAAGAATCAGTGAAAGACTCAATGTCCCGGAGAACAAGGCTAAGGACATAATTAAGAAAAAAGATAAAGAGCGCTCAAGCTATTACAATTACTACACCAGTAAAAAATGGGGAGACGCAAGAAGCTATGATTTGTGCCTGAACACAAGCCAGATATCAGTTGAGGACTCAATCGAGCTTATACTTAAATACAGGGAATGCATGAGAAGTCACAATAAATAATTGCATAATAAATAATTGTATTGTTGTATAGAAAGCTATTGATTTAAAGCCATCGGAACTGATGCAAATAGAGGTTTCGGTGGCTTATTCTTGTATTATTATATATTGTTGTACGTATCGAAATTGCAGGTATTATGCAAAAAATAAGCAGATGTATGCTTTTGTTGTAGTACTTTAGTACTTTTATAGGGCCATTTATTCGTTAAACTGATATATGTTTCACGAAAGCGTTTTTCGACTGGTTCGCAAGGAGAAAATCGGGGAAGCGGTAGTTGACAGTGCCCGACATCCATTCTCCCGTCGGAGGGCGCTTGGTTGTCAACTATTTGTGAAATACTTGTTTGACGAATAAATGACACGATTTTAATATCATAGACTAAACTTAAAGAAAAAAGTGTAGTCAGTAAGATTAACTTACTGATTGCACTTTTTTTTGTGCATTAAAAGAAAGAGTTGCAACGAGTCAAGGCCTGCGTAAGCAGTGCATTTTAGCCTTGACGCGCCAAGACTCAAGACAATTTTGCCCAACGGGGATTGCTCCCAGAGGGCAGGAATCCCCCTTGTTTACCTTAGTCAAAAAGTAGAAGAAAAGAAGAAAGTAGAGGAAAGAAGAAAATGAAAAAAAGTATTAATTTTGAAATGTTCGTTCAAGCAAAGGATTATATTGACAAGCACCATTCTAATAATCCTTTGGATTTTGTTACCAACGTATATATTTTTTATTATATGTCGGGTAGATTTCCTAATGCTTCTATGCATAATGTTTGCAAAGTCGTTGAAGCTTTGAGAACACATTACATGGCTGAATTCAGTGTTATTGATGATGATTTATCTTCTGATGATGATGAATTGCCTTTTGAATAATGTCGTTCGATTAGCTGATATATGATGCGTCTGCGTCATTTTTTATTGGTCAATGTCGTTTGATAAGTTGTTTTTAAGACAAGTTTTATCATATAGCCCCCTGGAATTCGGGGAAGGGGGCGCCATTGTTCTTCTTAGTGCCTGATTTGTAGGCACTTAGAAGTAACAGGCAGGGGATTAGGAATGGTTCCGCTGGTACACCTTAGGAGGTCTTAAATGAGAACTATACACGATAGAATAGAGTGTGTTGCCCTACTTGACAATGGCAACACATTGCAACCACTTTTTGTAAACTATGATAGGATATAATTTAAAAATCCAAGAATTTCATAACGGAGAAGTAAAATTTAGTATCTATCCAGAGGGCATTTCAGAGATACCAGATGAACAAAGCTCGTGGCATGCAAACGAGTGCATTGAAAGAAATCTTGAACGTGCTCAACGCGAAGCAATCTACAATCCGTTCACTGGCAAGGTAGAACGGCTCAAGGAATTTGAGTCTGCCGAGATTGAGCTACAGCGTAGAGCACATTCCCAACGAGTTTCGGTTACTCGTTCAAAAAACAAAATTCATGATTTGGCAAGGTCAGAAAAATGGGAGTATTTTGTAACCCTCACGTTTGATGGTGACAAAGCTGATAGATATAGTTATGAAGATTGCTTGAAGAAATGTAGAGTTTGGTTGAACCATCAACATGCTAGGTATGCTCCAGATTTAGCCTATCTGTTTGTGCCAGAAAAACATAAGGATGGCGCGTACCATTTTCATGGACTCATTGCAAACGTTGGTAATATTAAGTTCTCCGACTCTGGAAGAGTCGCTATAGGTAAAAAAGCCTATATCAGAACTGAAAAAAATAAATCCTATCCAACGATTTTCAACCTCGAGGGTTGGAGATTTGGTTACTCTACAGCAACCAAAGTTAGTGACTGTTACAAGGCTACTAATTATATAACGAAATATGTTACAAAGGATATATGCGCAGACCTTAAGGGCAAGCATAGATACATAGCTTCAAAGAATTTGCATGAACCAACGGAGCTAAAGTTACTACTTACTCCCGGAGATTGCAGTTGGTATTCAAATCTAATGATAGATAATGATACATGGTTGAGGTCTATGGTACAGAAAATAGCTGAAAATCATGGCTATGATTTTAAATACGAGTCTGTTGTGGATGGCTTTAAAAAAGCAATCTATCAGATATATCAATTCAATACTGACGAAAGCGAGGTAAAAGAAAATGAAAGAAAAGAGAAAGATTGAATTGAACAACACAACTAAGGTAATGCCAGTTTCAATAAGAACACACTTTGCGACTCTCGAGCAAAGGCTACTGTTCGAGGCGGTGGTCTTACCAGATATCATTGATGTGCTCAATGGTTATGCACCTATTTTAGGTATTGCAGGATTAACAGAAAGAGAGGTAGAAAAAAATGACTAAAATAGTAGGTTATATTCCAATGAAGAAGAGAAAGGGTACTGTCGTTTTTGTTGAAAAAGATGGTATAGAGGGGGTTCACGGCAAAACAGTTGACAAACTGTTTTTGTATGATGATTTGTCCGAAAAGATAACTGATAACACTATCGGACATGAATGTACTGTAGCTTATGGTTGTGGCTATAGCGGTAAAGCGTTTATTAGCGACATTACTATAAAATAATAAAGAAAGGAGAAATGTCTTATGTTAATAGCTGAGACAAGTACTGTGTCTATGACTACTGCTGTAACATCTTTTATGGATGTGGTATCTACAGTAATGACAACCATTACTGGGAACGCAACTTTAATGGCGTTCTTCTGTGCAGGAATTGTTGGAATTGCTATCGGTGTTGTTAAGCAGCTCCGTACATTCTAGTTTTTCTGTAAATTGGGGCGGGGGCTTCTTCCCCTGCCTTTTTTGTATCATAATTAAATGTGATACTTGTTACACGTTGCGAATTGTTACAATAATATTACGAAAAGTGTTTTATGCTGCGCTGATCCACGATTGTTTGAGGGGTTCGGTGCAGCATAAAACCGATTTTAGAAAGTGAGGACCTATGAAAAGATATGGAAATATTCGTTTTACTCGGAGAGTGGTTGTTGCTCTGTGTTTGTTCGTTTCTGCGCTTGCTGTTTTAATTTGCGGTCAGACTGTAAGAGCTGATGATACTACTTATACTGGCTCTACTATGTATTCTGTTACAATTGAATCGGGCTATCCCAAAAAGAATGAGTATTACTCTAATGATTATTCGCAGACTATTAATTATACAAGCTCGTCCCCTGTGTATTCTTTTATAGCCGAAGAACCTCTTTCTGATGGTAGCGGTAAGCTACTTGACAAGCGTTTTAATTTAGTAATTGGCTTTTGTTCCGCTAGTGAAATACATGCTGATGAATTGTCCGAAATTTCTCCTGTTGTAATGAATGGTTGTTATTTCTATACCGATAGAATTATCGGACTTGATTGGCAAAAGGAAGATAACCCTTCAACTGATGATGATTATATCACTAAAATGACTGGTAGTAAGTCGGATATTTTCCAGTTGGTTAACGATGTTGGTTTTTATCAGACTATTTCTGATTATCTCAAAACTGGTGTAAAGGCTGACGGCATGATTGTTGGCGGTAGTGATACTCATCCTACTGATGTTACTAACAAGAGTATTGGCTACTTGCAGAATGTCAAATTAAATTTATCTTATATTACACCGATTAAAGGAGATAGTATTTTTGAGACAACTAATTATCAAATATATTCAGATATGATATATAACTTAAAATGGAATAGTAAAAAAACGTCTACAAATTATGATTTATCTTCGTCATATGTTCAACTATATGCAAAGGCAGAATATAGTAAAAGCGAATATGACAAAGTTTCTGCAACTGATTTTATTGAGCTTGGTGATTTTGAAAAAGCATCTAAAGGTAAACTTAAATTTTCTTTTTTAGAATTATTTGAAAAGTCTAATAATTGTAAATCTGCTTATTTGTCTGCATTTCCTTTATCATCTGCTGATTATAAGAACGGTAAATTGCAAGCCTGCTCTGTGACGTCTAATATTAAATATAAATTTTATATTAGAGTTTACAAAGGTACAGACAAAGGTCCTTGGCTTTGTGTATCTGAAAAAGGCTCTCACCATTCTAATGAATTTGTAAACTCTGGTGATAAAGTTCCTTTTAATGTATCTAGTGGCGATTTGAATTCAGATGGAACATATAAACCGGATGGTAATATTAATGAAAATGGAAATGGTATTACTGGTACTGGTACAGATAAAGATGATGCTGATGCAGATACTAATGCTAATGATAAGATACAGACCAAACATGATTCTTCAGATAATTCTGTTTGGGATAATTTAGAAAATCTTGTTTCTGGTATTGCAAGTGTGCCTATTATCATTAAAGATATTTTTTCATTTTTGCCATCATGGTGTCTTAATCTTACTGCTACTGGTTTTGCGTTAATGATTACTGTGTGTGTAATTAGATTTATAAGGGGGAAGTAAGATGTTATATGATGTTTATAAATCTGCTTGTAGTTTAATGGTTGAGGTCTTTAATTGGCATGTTCCATGGTCTGCTTCTGTTCGTCCTACTATTGGCGAAGTGTTTTTATATTCTTTGGTTGCAGGCATTGTTATTATTTTTATTAAAAATTTAAAGTATTGAGGTGTTATTATATGGTTGTTGATTCTACTGAAGTTTATGAAGCTGTACCAGATACAGAATTAATTGATAATAGTGAGGTTCCAAATGAGCAAGGTGAAGAAAGTATTTTGCAGGATATTAAAGAAGATGATACGGAAGTTGTCTCGATTGACAATTCGACTCCTGCGGTTGGCTCTACTGTTCAGACTGTAGATTATACAGAAAAATTAGACTCAATTGTAAATGATGTACATATAATTATGTTCATCTTATTGTTTTCGTTCTGCTGGTCATGCATGAAATCATGGCGCACGCATAGTTTGAAGGGGGTTAGAAAGTAATGGATTCATTAGTTAATCTTATTGTTGGCACGTCTACCACATTAGATGTTTATGTTATTGTTAGGCTCATTGTGGTTATGATTGCACTTGAGTTATTCGCTACAGCTTGCGGATTTTTAGGGGGTATGAAATAAATGTTATTTTTGATTTTTATTGGTGTCTTGATTTTGCTGTGGCTGTCTGTGATAGCAAGAATTATTTGTTTACATCCTATAAATACTATTTTGTATGCTGTCAAAGATTTTTATTTTTGGATAAAACATAAGGGCTATAATTTCTATGAAGCAGGATTGTTAAATTGTTACTGCGCACATTTTGGCGGTGGAAAAACGCTATCTATCGTTCATTATGTGACCATTATTTTTAACAAGTATAATAATAAAATGGTCTGGGATAGAGGTCGTAAAAAGTTTGTTCTGCAGAAAATTCATGTGATTAGTAACGTAGATTTTAAGAGCATTCCATATGAACCCCTTGCCAGTCTGTCGCAGGTGGTATGCTGTGCGTACAAAAATAAAGATATAGATATTAAAAATAACACAAGGACAGTAGTAATAGTGGTACTGGATGAAGCTTCAGCGCAGTTAAATAGCCGTAATTTCAAAACAAATATAGATGCGTCATTTTTGAATACTCTGATAACTTCAAGACATTATCATATATCTTTCATGTATTCGAGTCAAAAGTTTAAGTTAACTGATGCCTTGATGCGTTCAGTAACTCAAAAATGTATTAATTGTGAAAAGATATGGCGCTTCTTGATTCAGAATGAATATGATGCTGATGAGGTAGAATATGCAAGTAATCCGACTTTGATTAAACCTCGTAAACGTACTGGATTCTTAATCAAGGATAGGGATTATAATGCGTATGATACATTAGCTGTTGTTGATAAGCTCAAAAAGTCTGTTGATGATGGAGATATGATGAGTGAGGAAGAAATATTGCAGATGCGTGGGGATATGAATCCTGATAATGACCAGATAATGCACCGGAGTAGGCGCTTGAAAAAGCTGTTGAAATAGTGTAAAATCAAAATCAAAAAAGGTTGGTGTGATATGAAAACTTTTAGAGATTGGGTTCTGTTTTTCTGTGTTGTAGGTCTTGTTTTATGCTGCATTTATAATCATGTTCTAAGTACTCGTATAGATTCTTTAGAGTCTGATAATGGTAACTATGGTGTTGTTACTGTTACTGAAAATGAATGAGTGTGTGCTTCGAGCTCAAGCTTGCTAGCTCGCAGCACACACAAATTACACAAAATAATAAATTATATTGGCTCTGATCCACGTTGGTTCAGAGCCTTTTGTTGTGCATATTTAACAAAAAAACAAAATAGTATTTACAAACGCATGTTCTTGTGTTATGGTTTTATCAAGTTAATATTACTGATTGCATCAAATCAATCTAGTCTATGTCGTTCGATAAGAACGATTTAAATTTTACTCGTCATTTATTCGTTAAACTTGTGTTTAGCGAATAAATATATGTAGTTAGAAACACTACCTATTCGCATAATCGAAATTATGCGACTAACTAAATTTGACTATTTACTACTACCGCTGTAACTTAAAAAAATTTTTCTTCAAGTAAACTTAAGTAACTAAAAAAAATTTTTTCAGAAAAAATGCAAAAAATGAATTTTATTTCCGTAGTAACTTAAATTTAGAAATATTTTTCCTCTGGAAACGAAAAAAGCACGGCTTGCGCCATGCTTAATTTCGTCAAATATCTGATTTTTTTATTTCCGTCCTAGTCATTTACGTTGTAATCTGTAACTTTTCCGTCTCGGATGTACCATACTGAGCTATTATTAAGATATGTCATCGGTATTCTTTCTGAAACTCCCGGGCCGTAAGCATGAACACTTCCTTTTGGTGCCGTAATATCATAATATACAACGGTCATTGCAGAACTTACATTGCCCCACATATCAGTGGCAATAGCTTCATACTTGTGAATGCCCTCTGTCGTACATGTGATGGTTGTAACAACTTCGTCTGTGCATCCGTCACTAAACCATCGGTCCCAGCCAATTTCTTTGCCATCCATCTTGATAACACAGCCAGATTTTTTGAGTCCGCTTCCTGTGTCACGCATTCGTATGGTGATGTTTATAGCCTGATTTGTCCATCCGTTTGTAGTTGGCACGACAGTTACTGTTGGCGGAATATTGTCCACCCAGTAGGCATATACAGTCAGGTTGTCTTCAAAATCACAAGTCTTTGTTGCACCCATAGACTCGTTGTAAAACATTGTTCCCTTGCCATTAGGCTCTGTATAATAACCCTTAAATGACCAGCCTTCTTTTAACGGTGCTGACAAAGAATTTTTGTTGTTGTCAACAAGTGGCAGGTCGCTGCCGAATGTAGCTGTTGTTGAATCTGAGCCACCTAAACCGCCCTGCTTGTTAAAACTGATGACCGGTGTACGCGGTGTATAATTCGCATATACAGTATGTGTGTTTTTTGCATTAAACATTACTGTATCTTTTGTGATAGCAACCGTGTGGTTTGCATTAGGTGTCTGCATTAACGGGTTTATGCCATCTGCAAACTTGTTTCCTTCACCATTAGCCGATGTGAAATATCCGGTAAAATCATAACCAAATTTCTTTGGTGAAGTTACAGCACTTATTGATGCCGGATTATTTACAACTTTTTCACTCTGAGCTGTGTATCTGATACCATATTTCTCATATACCTTATCTGTGCCGCCACTTCCTCCAACAGGATTCAGTGTTACTTCATATTCCTTCGGCTCTTTCTGTGCATAAAGCTTAACCACTCCGCCAGGTACGGTTGTCAGGTTTTTAACTGTCTGCTTTGAGCTGTATGTTGTTCCATTTCCGTCTTCTTGTGTATTCCAGTTCTTGAATACATAATTGTCCCACGAAACAGATGTGCCGTCATATGTACTGAAGTTCTTGTCATAAGTACATGTCTGGCGCATGATAACATTTCCATCCTTATAGTAGTCAACATAATATGTGTTAGGTGTTACCTTTGCTACAAGGGTTGTGTTGCCGCCTATCGCATAGGATGTAATCTGTCCGCCAAAACCAACTGCATAGTTTGTTCCGGATTTTTTCCATACTGTTTCAAGAGTGTAGCCAGGCTTTGTAATTGCAACATTTAATGCGCTTATTGGGGCGAATGATGTTACATTCTGCGAATACGCAGATCCCCTCGAATTAACGACACCTCCGCCTGAATTTGTTTTCAAACCGCTAGACAAAGAAGTGTTCTCAACAGCATTGCCATTTCCATCCACAATCTTATATCGGACATTGTATTTCATTGCGCTTATATCACAATTTCTTCCAGAATGGAAATCACTAAACGCATCATACGAAGCTGAACTCCATGAAGCACAATTCTTCAGTGCATTGTAGCCGCCATTTTCATCCATGAAACATACAAAACCACTTGCATTAACAGTTCCGTTTGAGTTTTCTCCTGTAAGCGATCCGCTTGGGCTGCTGTTTGCCGGTACTTTTGTCATTATCGGGTGTGCCACAATATGATATGATGAACCGCCGTATATCGCTGCTGCTATACTGCTGTTCTGGGCACACATTCTGTTATAGACCGTCTTTAAGTCTATGGTATACAGAATATAATAGTAACCATCACTCTCACACTCTCCTAATGCCCCTGCTGGCCTTTTGATTGTGTTGTTGAGTATCAGGTCACATTTCTGCGAATATCCACTTCCCGATATAACAAGTCTCCAGCCAAGAGTTCTGTATTTCAGATGAGATGAGCTTGATGCTTTGTTGCTCTTTGTTACCCAGAATAACTCTGAGTTATCTGGTGTCGTGTAAATTTTTCTTGTTTCCGAAATAGAATCATACACTTGCTTAGCATTTTGATACAAATGGTAATTTTTGGTTTCGGCCGCTTGTACAGGAATTACTGGCAAAGCAGTTAATGTAACTATTCCTGCTACGATAATTGCTCCCGCACGTTTTGCAATCTTTTTTAACCTACTTAGCATAAAAATCCTCCTTTCTTAGATATTTGTAAATTTTACTTACAGTATAAGTATGATTTTTTCTTTTAAAAAAAATAAGACATCCCAAAAAGAGATGTCTTATCCTCTATAGCATTTACTGCTTTTACCAACTTATATCTTTAGCATCTTCCCATTCCCATGTAGATTCGTTAAAGATTGAGCCACTGACCGCTTTGGCGACATTTGGACGCATATCGTAAATGACATTGGCATTTTCATTATCAATTCTTGCAGTTATGCCACTAACATAATAAACGCCATGCTCCCAGCCACCGCCGTCCCAATTGCCTGTATATGAGCTTCCTAATTTGTTTTTTACAAACGCATCAGCTGCTGCATTAGCTTCCGATTCCGTCTTGTAACAAGCCTTATAAGCGCCTCTGCTATCCCACTGAATCACTCCATACTGCACATTATTATTAGCAGGCTCGCTCACGGTATTGTCTCCGTTTTCCGGATTGCTTGCAGGTGCTGAACTGCCACCTGATGAGCTGCTGTTGTGCTTCTTTCCTGATGAGGTGTTATTCTTCTTTGAACCACCGTTGTTCTTTCCGCTTCCCTTGTTAGCAGAGCTGCTGTTCTCAGCCACTTCCTGTTTCTTCACGTTTCCGTTCACACTGATTGAAGTCTGGTTTCCTGCAGAATCCCCTGCGTCAATCTTGAAGCTGTAGCCATTACTCTTATCGAGCGTCTTGGTATAGTCGCCGTCTGCCAGCTTTCCACGGGTGTTGTCTGTTACATCAAAAACTACCTCTGATACATCATTTATATCTTTCTCAAGCTCTATTGTGCTTCCGTCAGCAAGCTGCTGGCCGTTGTATGATACAACAGGCGCTGTCTTGTCGCAGATTACAAGGAACGACACATCTGCTGTATTGCCGCCTGCATCTGTGGCTGTTACTGTTGTAAGATAGAAGCCCTCGCCCATGTTTTTGAGGTCATCTGTTGTCTGGGCTGCACTTTCAATACCGTCAGCCTTTTCGGTACCGTCGGTTTTCTCTGTGGCATCCTTTTGGTCAGCCTTCTTGTCCTCTTTTTTGTCGCTCTTTTTTGAAGCTTCAGCCTGCTTTGCGGCTTCTGCGTCATTTACGGTCTTTACCTGCTCAAGATAGCCTGCAATTGACTGGTCGTTTACCTCGGCAAGGTCTCCGAGTTTCTCAGCTTTTGTGGAATACTTAAGGTCTGTGATGTCTGTTGCATCGACATACTGTGACATGTCTGTGCTCATGTCGTTGACATATGTATATCCGCTGTTTGCAACATCTCCTTTTGCCTTGATTTCTGGTGCAACAGTATCCTGCACAGCTACCTTCACCTTGTAATCCTTTGCATCATTACCTGTGCCGAATGTAACCTTTACGGTGTACTCTCCCACCTTGTCAGTGTTTACCGCTGTCGCATCGAACTTGTACTCATCATCGCTGATAGCGTCTCCGTTTGAGTGCTTGAAGTAGTCTGATACCTTGAAATTGAAGGTGTCACCTGCCTCAACTTTCATTTTGTCCTTTGTCTGCTCTATGCTGTCAGACTTGCCGCAGCCTGTGAATAATGACGCTGTCATTGTTCCACACAGGAGGGCCATTAAAATTTTCTTTTTCATTGATATTTCTCCTTCTCTGCAATCTGATCTGTGTTTCATGGAACTAAAATCTGTTCCTTTTTTACATATATAGTATGTTAGATTTCATTTTTGCAAATGGCCTTCTATATAAGATTTTTTCTTTTTCAGGCATATATCTGAATTTGCCCTTAAAAAACCACTACATGTAGTATAACATAATTATTCGTAGGAGTATAGCACTAATTTACTATCATTTTATATTTTGATAGTGAACACAATAATTTATAAACCTTATTTCATTCTACTGACAAATATGACTAATCTTTTTTCTCGTTCACTATAAAAAACAGAAGACCGCGAACGGTCTCCTGCTAATCGTGTGATACAAAAAAATTATTCTTCGTATGCCTCAACGTATGTCTTGAAGTAGTCCTTTAATATACTGCTTCCTTTGTCCATGTCTGTTAATGACTGGAATTTTCCACATCTGTTATTTTTCAGATATTTTATATTATTAAACACAAAAAGACGGTTGAAAAATTATCCGTCTTATATTATAATCGAGATAAAGAAAGAGTTGATCGGATATAAAACTTCCGATTGCCTCAGTAGATAAAAATCTTAATTAAGAAATAGCACTACTTTGGTCGGTGGGTGCTATTTTCTTTTATTGTGTCCATCTATGTATGCCAGTGCAGTAAAGATTACAAGCAACAGAGTTAATACTTCCATTGTGTTCATGATTACCACGCCTCCTCTCCATCCGGACATAAACAGCATGTCCTTCTGTACTAGGGGCAACCGAAAAATCACACCCGACTCTTTCCCTATTCGATTATGAAGGTATTATAACAGATTGTGAAGCTCATCTCAATTACAAGCTTTGAAATTTTATAAAAAGACGGTTGAAAAATCAGCCGTCTTTTATATTTGGAATTTATGATTTTATTATAAAATAGATAACACATCCTCCGCAATCTGCTCTGCCGTCAGATGATTATCCTTAAGCACCGCATCCACATTATACCTGTCAAGAAATTCCTTCTTCAATCCATAATTCATCACTTTCATATTGCTTGCACCATAGAATCGTGCGATTTTTTCACCAAAGCCGCCATCTAAAATACCATCCTCTAAAGTAATAACAGTATCATGATTTTGCTTAAGCTTAGTCAAAAGCGCCTCATCCAATCCGGTGATGTAATACGGATTGATTACAGTTGCGTTGATTTTGGCTTCTTCTTTAAGAAGCTTCGCAGCCTCCTTTGCCAGTTCAAAGAAGGTTCCCAGACCGATAATCGCAATCTTTTCTCCTGTCTGAGCCACCTCATATCTATTGAGTCTGCCAAAATCCTTTGTCACCCTTGAGCCATCTGAAATCATCGGTCCGCCCGGCAGCTTTATTGCAACCGGATAAGATGTCTGCTCCATACTCCAGTCGAGCATGGCCAGATACTCTTCCTTTGTTGTCGGTGCCAGATATACCAGATTTGGAATATTTGAAAGCATCGGAATATCCTGAAAGCCTAAGTGTGTAACGTCATTCATTCCATATACGGAACCCTGATATATTACCATTGTAATCGGACTGTTATTGATGCAGACATCCTGTGATACCTGGTCAAAGGTTCTCTGTACAAACGAACTGTATACACCATAAAATGGTTTACCACCATTTACTGCGACACCTGATGCCAGTGCCACTGCAGTCTCCTCTGCAATACCTACATCGACAAACTGACTGCCAGCTTCTTTTCTCTTATCCTCTGTAAAGCCCATAACAGTCGGCGTACCGGAAGTAATTGCAACAACAGAAGAATCATTTTTCATCTTTTCAAGCAGATATTCACAGGTCACAGAAGAATAATCCTCTTCCACATTGTCAAATAGTGGCTTTCCTGTTTCTATATCGAATGGACCGCTGTAATGCCACTGCTCCTTACATTTTTCTGCTGGTGCATAGCCCTTGCCCTTAAGTGTGTTTATATGCACTACAACCGGTTTAATGCTGTCCTTGACCTCTTTAAATGCCTTAATAAGAGCTGCAACATCGTTGCCCCTGTCCACATACACATAGTCAAGTCCCATAGCCTTAAACAGATTGCATTCTGTCTGACCGTCAGTCTTTCGAAGCAGAGCAAGATTCTGATAGAGACCTCCATGATTTTCAGCAATCGACATATCGTTGTCATTTACTATAATAATAAAATTGCTTTGAAGCTCAGCAGCAAAATCAAGTCCCTCAAGTGCTTCTCCTCCGCTTAATGAGCCGTCTCCGATGACAGCAATCACATTGCCGTTTTCACCCTTTAAGTCCCTTGCCTTTGCAAGACCTGCAGCCAGACTGACCGACGTTGATGTATGTCCAACTGTAAAAAAATCATGCTCGCTCTCATTTGGATTTGTATAGCCGGACACATCATCATAGTGCTGTTCAGACAAATACGCTTCCTTACGCCCCGTAAGCATCTTATGAGGATAACTCTGGTGCGATACATCATAAACAATCTTGTCCTTAGGTGATTCAAATACATAATGTAAAGCGATTGTCGCTTCAACCATTCCGAAATTCGGCCCAAAATGTCCGCCATGCTTACTTGCTCTTACCAAAAGGGCATCTCTTATCTCCTGCGCCAGCACCGGCAGTTCATCTATCTTAATTTTCTTTACATCTTCTGGTCCGTTAATTTTCTCAAGATACATATTATATTTTGTCCTCCTATTTGTCCCAGGTCAATTCACCTGTCTTTATCGCATTCTCGTATTTAGAAATTTTATACTGTAAGCGTTCCATCGTATTTTCAATCTGTTTTTTCTGCTCATCAAGCTGCTCGTATTGCTCCTTGAGAAGCTGACACCTTGCTTCAAATGTGGCATCTCCCATCTGAAAAAGCCTAATATATTCTATAAGCGCCTCAATCGGAACTCCGGCATTGCGCATACATATAGTGTGCTCCACCCAGCTGATATCTGATTCGGTATAATCGCGTATACCTCCTGCAGTCCGTGCAATCTGTGGAATCAGGCCTATGCGTTCATAATACCTGAGTGTATCAGTAGACACACCAAAACGCTCACTCACTTCCTTGATAGTCACTCACATCGCCTCCTTTTTGATTGTTACAATGAAACTATATCACTTGGAGTCCACTCCAAGTCAAGAGCTTTTCATATGTTCTGTATACATAAGAAAATTATCGTGTTATAATCTCAATAATAAAATTTAAAAAGATTTACACTTGGAGGAAAAATATGAACTATACAGAATGTATCGAAAATGCCAGACCACGTCTTGGAAAATACTGCAAGGCCTGTCCTGAATGCAACGGCCGCGCATGCAAAAACCAGATGCCGGGTCCAGGCTCAAAGGGTATCGGTGACACAGCCATACGAAACTACGACAAATGGAAACAAATCCGTGTAAACATGGATACTATTGCCGAAAATAAGCCTGTAGACACCTCTCTCTCCCTCTTCGGCCGTACCTTTAAATATCCGGTATTTGCAGGTCCTGTAGGTGCGGTACAGCTGCACTACGGAGACTGTCTGGATGATGTAACATACAACGATATCCTCGTGTCAGCCTGTGCAAAGAACGGCATCGCAGCTTTCACAGGCGACGGAACTGACCCAAATGTCATGGTTGCAGCCACCAAGGCTATCAAAAATGCTGATGGTGCAGGAATACCTACCGTAAAGCCATGGAACATTGAGACCATACGTGAGAAAATGGAGCTGGTACATGAATCAGGCGCATTTGCAGTAGCTATGGATATCGATGCAGCCGGTCTTCCATTCCTCAAAAATCTTGATCCGCCAGCCGGAAGCAAAACAGTTTCAGAGCTTTGCGATATCATACAGATGGCTGGAACCCCATTTATTGTAAAGGGAATTATGACCGTAAAGGGTGCGCTTAAAGCAAAAGAGGCAGGCGCAAGCGCTATTATTGTATCAAATCACGGTGGACGTGTGCTGGATCAGTGTCCTGCCACTGCTGAGGTGCTTGAAAGCATCGTAAAGGCGCTTGAAGGCTCAGGCATTAAGATTCTTGTAGATGGTGGCATCAGAAGCGGCACAGACGTCTTTAAAGCCCTTGCACTGGGTGCAGACGGAGTTCTTATCGCAAGACCGTTTGTAACGGCTGTATACGGCGGTAAGGCCGATGGTGTACGTGCATACATAGACAAAATCGGTACAGAGCTTGAAGACACCATGAAGATGTGCGGTGTATCTTCGCTCGATGAAATCACAAGGGACTGTGTGATGACCTTCTAGTTTAAAAACATGCTTCATGACTTTTTGTTTTTATATAAATTCTTCATACAAAAGCACTATAACAGGCATCGTCACTACAGCACAAAGCGTTGTCACTACATTTATTGCGCTGGCATACCTTGAATCATTGCCATACACCTGACACATCTGTGTGACAGTCGATGCCGAAGGCGTAATAACCGCCAAGAAAACAATAAGCATAATCTTTGGCGCATCTGCAGAAAGATATGCCATATGGCTGATTTTAATAAGAATAAGCGATATCAACGGAACCAGAAGCATCCTAAGAAAGGTAACAAAATACACCCTTCTGTTGGCAAAAACCTTCTTCAAATCCATCCCTGCAAAAAGCATGCCTGTCACAATCATGCTTGCAGGTCCGATCATACTGCCGACAGAACCGATTGTGTCATTGATAATCTGCGGCAGATGAATCCTTGTAAAGAAAAGCACCACACCTATTACTATGGAAATCATATTGATATTAAGGACAATCTTTCGCCAGTCATAAGAGCTTTCACGGCTTATAATCTTTTTGCAGTGAGTCCACAAAAATACCAGCTGCACACTCATGAAAGCACAGCCGTAAAGCACCCACTCCTGCCCCAGTATAAATGTCACAATCGGAACAATCAGATTGCCTGAATTTGAATAATAAACTGATGCGACCTCCACCTCATTCATATGGAAAAGCCTGCCCATAGCAGAAATGATAAACAGCAAAACTAACTGCAAAATCACCGATGCCACAAATGCAATCAAAAGACCTCTCACTGTTTTTGAAGTGTAATCCACCTGAAAGGCATTGATAATAACACACGGTATAATCAGATACAGTACAATCTTTGATAAAACCTTGCTGTCCTCATCCTTCACAATACCTGCTTTCACGATAATAAAACCCATTAAAATCATGATAAAAAGCTCTATTATCTGTTCCATTAAAAGTATACTGATATGCATAAAAATCATCTCCTGCTCTAAATATCTATGTCTTAAAAGGCATGCATATCTAATTCATAATTTATAAATCTATAATCTCGTAGTCCACTTTGAGCAATCCCACACATCCGTCGCAAGCCCATCATAGAAATCCGGCTCATGGCATACCATCAGTATGCTACCCTTATATTCCTTCAAGGCACGCTTCAGCTCATCCTTAGCATCCACATCCAGATGGTTGGTAGGCTCATCCAGAAGCAGAATATTTGTCTCTCTGTTTATCAGCTTGCACAGGCGTACCTTTGCCTGTTCACCACCGCTTAACACACGCACCTGACTTTCAATATGCTTCGTGGTCAGACCACACTTGGCAAGCGCGCTTCGCACCTCGTACTGCGAAAATGCAGGAAACTCGTTCCATATCTCCTCAATACATGTGGTTGTAACCGACTGATCCATCTCCTGCTCAAAGTACCCTATCTCCAGATAATCTCCAAGTGTAACACTTCCTGAAAGCGGCTTTATCAGCCCAAGAATACTCTTAAGCAATGTCGTCTTTCCGATGCCGTTTGCACCGGTAAGAACAATCTTTTGTCCTCTTTCCATCTCAAGGTCGAGAGCAGATGAAAGCGGATCATCATAGCCAATGACCAGTCCATTTGTCTGGAAAATATATCGCCCCGGAGTACGCGCTGTCTTAAAGTTAAACTCCGGCTTTGGCTTTTCGGCAGCAAGCTCAATAACATCCATCTTGTCAAGCTTCTTCTGACGTGACATCGCCATATTCCTTGTAGCAACACGTGCCTTATTTCTAGCCACAAAATCCTTCAGCTCTTTAATCTCCTGCTGCTGTTTGTTGTACGCAGCCTCAAGCTGGGCTTTCTTCATCTCATAGACTTCCATAAACTTGTCATAATCCCCGACATACCTGTCGAGCTTCTTGTTGTCCATGTGATAGATGAGATTTACCACGCTGTTTAGAAATGGTATATCGTGCGAAATGAGAATAAACGCATTCTCATAATCGTTCAGATATCGCTTAAGCCACTCAATATGCTCTACATCCAGATAGTTTGTAGGCTCATCCAAAAGCAGGATATCCGGCTTCTCCAAGAGGAGCTTTCCCATCAGCACTTTGGTCCTCTGACCACCGCTTAAATCGGTAACGTCTTTATCAAGCCCCAGGTCTAAAAGTCCAAGAGCCCTTGCAACCTCCTCAACCTTTGCATCAATCATATAGAAATCATGCATGGTAAGCATGTCCTGAATCGTGCCGGCTTCCTCCATCAGCTTATTCATCTCGTCCTCGTCCACATCGCCAAGACGCGCATATATGTCGTTCATCTCATTTTCCATATCATAAAGGAAATCAAATGCAGAGGAAAGAACGGAGCCGATAGTCATACCCTTTTCAAGCGCTGTGTGCTGGTCGAGATAACCCACACGCACCTTCTTTGCCCACTCTATTTTGCCCTCATCAGGCATAAGCCTGCCTGTGATAATATTCATAAAAGTCGATTTTCCCTCACCGTTTGCACCGACAAGCCCTATGTGCTCGCCCTTCAACAGTCTGAAGGAAACATCCTCAAAAATAGCACGGTCGCCAAAACCATGGCTTAGGTGCTCTACGTTTAAAATACTCATGTATACCTCTCTTCAAGATTTTATTTTCCCAATATGGCACTTTCTTCAAGATTTAGTCAGCAAGCTCATATTGTTTTGCCAGTCTGTTAAGCTCATCATGAACCTCTTTCACAAGATTTTCCGGGCCTATTATCTTAAAATTATCCCCCATTGCCATAATCCAATGAATAAAAAGCTTGTTATCCGCTACCTTCACAAAAACACGCGAATGAGCTTCATCCTTCTTTAAGATTGTCACATCGGTTCCAAACCTGTCAATCAGGACACCTATAGCGCTGTTTTTGCACAGTATCTCAGCATTAATCTCTTCTCCATTGTACATACCAAACTTCGATTTGCTATAAGAAGCAATATCGAGTTTTTTAAGCTTCTCCCTGCCCTCACGGACTTTATTTTCAATCAGGATATTCTTCATCTTGTCTACACGGTAATGACGAATATCCTTTACTTGTGTATCATGGTCATATCCAATCAGATAGTAATTGCCATCATTCCACAGCAATCCCCATGGACTGACATGATATCTTGCGCCGTCATGCTTCACCTCAAGCTCTTTTTTCGTATTCCACCGGCAATATTGAAAAGAAAGGCTTGAATTATTTGCAATTGCATTGTGTATGGCATCGACATTTTTCATGATGTCGCTGTTCATGGTTTTCACTCTTCCGGCAACATATACCTGACGCTGCAGAGTGGCAGCCTCCTGTCTGCTTGTAAGACTCTCCAGCTTCTTAATAAGCTCATTGGATTTCTCCTCAGTGATGAACTTGGCAGCTGCGACAGAATCCACTAAAAGCTTAAGCTCCGCCAGCTCAAATGCCCTGCCTATCACCTTATAATGGACAGTCCTGCCATACTGCGTCTTTTGGGTTTTGATACCAAAATCATTCAGCTGTGCTATATCATCATACAGACTTTTTCTCGCAGCCGTGACATCGTATGCATGCAGCTTATTTAAAATCTCATCAAGCGTAATATCATGGTTAGCATCAGTATTATTCAAAAGAATTTTGGCCAGATACAAAAGCTTTAACTTTTGATTGCTCCTGGGTTCCTTAGATTGCTTCCCGGCAGTCAGCTCATTGTTTTCCGTTTCACTCATATACACTTATCTCCCCATCAATTTGTATTGTAACTATTCAGAATCACACCACACACATTTGCAAAACCGCACGATACTCGTCACTTGATTATTGCAGCAAGTTTTTCACCACACATCACACCGAGTATACATCCTAAACAGCTCAACAACACATATCCGCACCCAAGCAGGCAGTGATTATGTTCAAACAGATTATAGGATTCTAGCGAAAATGTAGAAAACGTGGTAAAACCACCGCATACACCGGTCTTCCAAAACAAAACCATATTCTTGGATACTCCATCCCTTGCACTTGTGATTCCGACAATAAATCCAATCAGAATTGCCCCGATTACGTTGGTGATTAAAGTCAAAAAGGGAAACTCAGTTTTTAAAGGTATAAGGCTGATGGCATATCTGGCCATTGCACCTACGGCGCCGCCCAGTGCTACAAATAAAAAATTCATGGTGGTTATCTCCTATATGTAAAATACGCGATTCTCTTTTCTCGGAATCACGTCAGGATAATCTCCATCAACATATCCAAGAGCACAATGTCCGATTCCCTCATATTCATCCTCAATACCGAGTGATTTGAGAAGCTCCTTGCCCCAGTCAGACTCAAACTCTTCCTTCGCGCGGTGAATCCAGCAGCTTCCAATGCCAAGATCATGTGCTGCAAGCATGAGATTACCCATCACAAGACTGCCATCATAGACATGTGTAGGCCAATCCTTCTTTCCAAGAACGATAAGAATAACCGGCGCACCATAAAATGGATCAGTGTTACTTCCCATTATGTCGGCATTTCTCTTAGCGATTTCATCCCTTATTTCCTTATTTGTCACCTGAATAATTATGGTGTTCTGTGCACCTCTGCCGTTTGCCGCAAAGGTTCCGGCCTCAATTATCCGGTCAAGGATGTCCTGCGGAATCATGTCCGGTTTGAATTTGCGAATACTTCTTCTGGTTTTCATTTCTTCTAATACTTTGCTCATTATTTTGATCCTCCCATTAATTCAAAAATTTATAATCTCTCTGGCATCATAAAAAGCCGAACCGTCAGCGCCTATTGCAGTCTTTTGATTAATTTCAGTAGATATAATGCATAATACATATTTGTTCCCCCATTTTAAGTATTATGCAGTAATTAAGCATAATTTGCAAGTATGCATAAATACTGCATATGTTATTATTAAGCATCTATATCGTATAATTGTCAAATCAGATTTTTTATCTCATTAAACACTTTTAAGTATCCGTTTGAAATGGTATTTACAACAATTCCTTTAACTTCGCCATCTCATCCTCAGACAACGTAACACCCTTTCCCATCTTCTCGTGCTCCGGTGCCCAGTCTCTGATATCATACTTTGGTTCTCCACCATTCCATGAAATTCTGTTGAGTTCCTTTGTCCATCCTTTGGCACTTTCTGAGAGTGTGCCAATATGTTCTACTATTTCATATTTAAAATCTGCCATTTCTATAAATCCTTTCTGTTAGAATTGATAATATTATATTTGTTATTCATTAGATGTTAGATGATTTTTCCACTCAGCGAGTGGAAAATCTTTTATTTTGCAATCTCATATAATATTCATCAATGAAATAAGTATACTGCTTCCAGATTGTCGACACAGTGTGTCGATAATCTAAAAACTGTGAAAAGCCGCTTCGCATTCTTATATATTACTTTAATAAATCAAAATCGTCTAGTTTGATTTTTGATAAAACAAAACACTGACATAATATTGTTTGTTGTCTTGGTTTTATATAGCGTCACGTAAATTATTCAGTTACTAAAATTAAAGCGTTTCTGCCTGTGCGTGTGCGTCGTTTTACAGTCACGTAAATTATTCAGTTACTAAAATTTGCTAAGCTCGATACGAGGACGTTTAAAGGTTTTACAGTCACGTAAATTATTCAGTTACTAAAATCTGAACTCTTTGCACTCTTCATATGGCTTAGTTTTACAGTCACGTAAATTATTCAGTTACTAAAATCATTTAATTCGTCAAACAAGTATTTCACAAGTTTTACAGTCACGTAAATTATTCAGTTACTAAAATACATGTTCTTTCTTTATCCTCACGATATTTGTTTTACAGTCACGTAAATTATTCAGTTACTAAAATATATTCATACTTTAAGTATGCGTATTGATTGTTTTACAGTCACGTAAATTATTCAGTTACTAAAATCGAGGAGCTCGACAAAAAGCCTACTCCGTTGTTTTACAGTCACGTAAATTATTCAGTTACTAAAATGCTTGTGGTATGCTGCATCAATGAACCGATGTTTTACAGTCACGTAAATTATTCAGTTACTAAAATTGGAGATACTGTACGACAAGTTTGACATGAGTTTTACAGTCACGTAAATTATTCAGTTACTAAAATATAGCACAATTGCCTGGAACTCTTGCATGAGTTTTACAGTCACGTAAATTATTCAGTTACTAAAATACCACTTGAAAAATATATAAAAGTTGTATCAGTTTTACAGTCACGTAAATTATTCAGTTACTAAAATTATTGCTTTCTGTTTCTTTCTGCTGCTTAGTTTTACAGTCACGTAAATTATTCAGTTACTAAAATAAGTGACATAGGGCTTAAAATGACAGCACTGGTTTTACAGTCACGTAAATTATTCAGTTACTAAAATGGATATCAGGCTTTGCAGCAAGCAACGCGAGTTTTACAGTCACGTAAATTATTCAGTTACTAAAATCATCCGAACCGCAGGTTCTTGTATTGTCTCGTTTTACAGTCACGTAAATTATTCAGTTACTAAAATATATATAAAATCGTGTCCCATTGAGTAAAAGTTTTACAGTCACGTAAATTATTCAGTTACTAAAATATTCACTGACAAAGACAATCGACATATATGTTTTACAGTCACGTAAATTATTCAGTTACTAAAATTATATCCTGGTGCCACAAAAGCTCTTTATTGTTTTACAGTCACGTAAATTATTCAGTTACTAAAATGGTGTAGTGGTCAAGGCTTATGACAATATGGTTTTACAGTCACGTAAATTATTCAGTTACTAAAATATATGGACATACAACATAAGCGCGGCTGCGGTTTTACAGTCACGTAAATTATTCAGTTACTAAAATCCGTGTAGCTGACCGGATTTCTCGCCTGTGGTTTTACAGTCACGTAAATTATTCAGTTACTAAAATAGCTTGCACTGTCGAAAAATCCACAGATACGTTTTACAGTCACGTAAATTATTCAGTTACTAAAATATGGTTTCAAGCCGAAGCGCTACGCTGCTGTTTTACAGTCACGTAAATTATTCAGTTACTAAAATAATTCAACATAGGTTATTTTATAAAAAAAGTTTTACAGTCACGTAAATTATTCAGTTACTAAAATGGAATTGACTTAAAATCAACGTTACTAATCGTTTTACAGTCACGTAAATTATTCAGTTACTAAAATCGGAGAAGTAAAGTTTTCAATCTATCCAGGTTTTACAGTCACGTAAATTATTCAGTTACTAAAATTATGGATGTCAATGGAACACAAGTTAGTAGTTTTACAGTCACGTAAATTATTCAGTTACTAAAATGTGGCAAAGCGAACACCGAACATGAGAATGTTTTACAGTCACGTAAATTATTCAGTTACTAAAATAACGGCTCACTATAATATATATTAGTTCCTGTTTTACAGTCACGTAAATTATTCAGTTACTAAAATTCGAGGGACTTCGTATCGGCGATTACACCAGTTTTACAGTCACGTAAATTATTCAGTTACTAAAATAGCAACATATGAATTGATGAAAGAGGTGTGGTTTTACAGTCACGTAAATTATTCAGTTACTAAAATTGAACTACATATAGTCTGAGAGATTTATCAGTTTTACAGTCACGTAAATTATTCAGTTACTAAAATAGTGGAAAAGTCACTAATTTTGACCCATTAGTTTTACAGTCACGTAAATTATTCAGTTACTAAAATAGATATGTGATGCGCGTGTCAGGATTGCTAGTTTTACAGTCACGTAAATTATTCAGTTACTAAAATCATACCCTGCATCCATTCTCAATTTTACTTGTTTTACAGTCACGTAAATTATTCAGTTACTAAAATTCATTCTGTGTAGGTTCGTTATTATCATTTGTTTTACAGTCACGTAAATTATTCAGTTACTAAAATATAGTATCAAGTATATCAGACGGAATAGCGTTTTACAGTCACGTAAATTATTCAGTTACTAAAATGGCTTATTTAGTTTTAATTTATCGGTTCCCGTTTTACAGTCACGTAAATTATTCAGTTACTAAAATCATTATCATTTACATTATCATTAGGTTCGGTTTTACAGTCACGTAAATTATTCAGTTACTAAAATTCCAACTCCTTTAACATTTCACTTTGCACAGTTTTACAGTCACGTAAATTATTCAGTTACTAAAATAGTCAGCATACAAAGAAAAAGACACCAACGTTTTACAGTCACGTAAATTATTCAGTTACTAAAATTATTAAAGCAGTTTGTGATAGGCGAAATAAGTTTTACAGTCACGTAAATTATTCAGTTACTAAAATTGATATTAGATGGGTTTTTCATAATGCAAGGTTTTACAGTCACGTAAATTATTCAGTTACTAAAATCTAATGGTGCCTCAATGTTAGTTCCATGTTGTTTTACAGTCACGTAAATTATTCAGTTACTAAAATGTATATCGTTTCATATCATCACCTCATTTGTTTTACAGTCACGTAAATTATTCAGTTACTAAAATACTATGAGAACTCTTGCATCTACATTGATAGTTTTACAGTCACGTAAATTATTCAGTTACTAAAATACTGATTTTGATACTTTCATGTTGTCATTAGTTTTACAGTCACGTAAATTATTCAGTTACTAAAATAAGGTAGATGATGTTCCTTCAATAAGACGGTTTTACAGTCACGTAAATTATTCAGTTACTAAAATATCAAATCTAATCATCACAAGACGTCTCTTGTTCAAATTAACCTAATATTCTAATTTCTACAACATTTATTTTAGCACATATTATGCCTTTAAAAAAGCCATTTCCGGCATTTTTTCATCTGGTATTTTATCATCCAGCAGCAAAGTTTGATTAATCAACTTACATACTACATTTTCTTCTACAGTATTCAAAAAATTTGACTGTCCAATACTTTGTATTATATTGCATATAATTTCCTGAACATGTTCATTTGAAAATTCTTTTTCATAAGGATAATTTTCTTTTAAGAATAGATATAATCTGTTATATTCAGGCATTTGAAAATGCACATCACCAAAAACAGATATGCCCTCAAGAAACTCCACATCACAACATACATACTTATTCAAGCTGGATGAAAATATAAAATATAAATCATATTTTTTTGATATTGTTTCTGCTGCATGAATAATTTCAATATATTCTTTCAGACTTACTAAATGATCTAAATTTTCAAAAAGAATCAATGTCTTTTTAGGATTGTTTTCCAAAACATTATCTACAATATTCAATAATATTAATATAAGCTCAGCATTGGACTTATCAGATAATTCAGTATCATCAATACCTGACACTTCAGATTTCTGAACCATATCCCAAACATCAGACATAGAATATGACAGTTCTATATCACCGACTTTATTGACTTGATCATTAATAATTTGAAACATTATTTCTATTTCTTCGCTCAAATTACGCAGATGCAGCTGCCAGTCAAAATCCTGTATAATATTTTTGACATATTCCATGAGAAGACTCTGTTTTGTCATTTTAATCATTTGAATAATATCTATTTTATTACTGATGGAAAGAACACTAAAGAACTTTCTGCCTACCTGATTATTGTCTATAAATACATTATCTCTCCACTTGTTTTTTGATTCAGAATATTTAAATGTTCCAAAGTATCTTCTTAACGATTCAAAAATATAATTTTTCTTACGAACATTTTGACCACACAATTGCGTAACAGGACATAATTCAAAACAAAATCTTTTTTCAAATTCTGTAATTTCTACATTCATATAATAATCAGCCTTTCTGTACCTATTGCTGTTTCAGAAGTTTGTCTGCTGCCAACCAGCAGTTTCATATCATCATATTGCTTCTCTGTAACGCAAAGAAGACGCACATTTCCTTCCAGTGGCAGACTTTTTTTAATCCTATTTTCTATTCTGTTGGCAAATTCCCTGCTGGGACATACTCTGACATATATAGAATACTGAATCATAACAAACCCTTCCTGAATAAGCTCTTTCCTGAATAGTCTATAATTTCTTCTTTGTTCTTCTGTTTCAACAGGCAAATCAAACATACAAAACATTCTCATTATATTATATTTGTCCATACTCCTCTCCAATCAAATTATATACATCCGGAAATACAATATTATCTGTACGCTTCATAATGAGCGATGCATATTGTTCAATATAATTTTCAATCATATTACACATGTACATCTTTTTTTCACGATACATAATCTTCATATTTAGTATACTTACCAGTTTTCTCCTATGCTCCGGTGTAAAATACTTATCGTTTTTCATAGAATTATATGCAACAATATCGACAATAGGTCTTAGCGGTTCCATAAGATCATCTACAAGATTAAATCTATTGTATTCACTTTTATGATGAATTCCGATCTGTGTATTAAGCCCGTAGCCCACACACGCTCTGGCAATATATCCTCTAATGACAGCATATCCGTAATCCAATCCGCTATTTAGCAGAATATCCTCATTTCCTCTTGAAAAAGAGGTTCCCATTAAAAGATTAAAATACACCTTAGCCGCATGTGCCTCTCTATTAGATTTGTCACCAATTAAAATATTCTTTGAAAACTCTATTATTTTCTCTGTTCCATCAGAATCCCTGGTCATAATCTGATATGCTTTTGCCTGATTTTCGATTTTTATTTTAACAATTTGCTGCCATAGCTTTCCATAATAATCCTGTTCTTTATCAATCTGAAATCCTATCACCTTTGACGCTCTGCTGTGATTATCATATGCGCTATAAAAACCAGTCGGAAGATGCTGCTGATTGCAAAGCATCAATCCTATCCCCTGCTCAGCTAACTGACACATCAGTCTGGTAGATAAATTTGAGGCCAGATTATCCAGAACTATCATTGATATATCATCAAGCGGTATCCATATATCCTCACCACATTTTGTAATAATCAGGTTGTTCAGCTTAACCTTTATAGTCACTTCATTTTCTATAAGTATAACTCTAAATGCCATTTTTCCCCTCCAACACACAAAAAAAGGAGCACCCGTCGGTGCTCCTGATTTCGGCATAAAGCCTTGTTTTAGTAGATCTAAATAATTTACGTGACTATAAAATTTTCTCTACAATTAAACTTTATCACCAAGAGCACGTTATGTCAATAAATATTAACAAAAACTTGTAAATTTTTCTTCTGAACAGGAATATTTATTTCCTAAAATATCATATCTGTATTTTTTAATAAATTTTGTTTTTCCAAGTCCAACTAAATTTTGCTTTTCAAATTTAGCCTTATCAATTGGTTTAGTCTCTATATAGTTTCTTTGCTTTGGCTTAGTTCGGGAAACCAATCGCTCTGTATAAATCTTACCATCCTTCTCATACTCAATGATATCATTTTTATAGAAAGACAGCTTGAATTTAAATCCAAGGTTTTCTAAATCTGCTCTCGATTGTCCCGGCTGTATCATCTTTTCATTAACTAATATTCTTGCATATGCCTCTTCATCAATTACATTCCTGCCTTTTTCAAACTTAATGTCTGACTGCTTCACTCCAATAAGATAATACGAATGATTTTCTTCTTTATAGTAAACATCCATTCTATAAGGAACAAGACTCTCTAATATTACCTTTTTGCTGCCCTTTTCAAATCCGTATTTGTGAGATATATCTATACAGGTGCCGACTTCTCCGTCCTTATATTTAAGCTTATCAATTCTAGGTCCATTGTGTTTTTTTGAATACTTTCTGACAATATCTCCGGTCTCTTTCTCATACTGCACAAATGGATTTGCGGCATCACTGTAGTCCTCATATATCTTGCAAAGATCATCAAATGTTCTTCTATCATTCAGATACACTAACAGACGTTCTCTGTCACTATCCTTTTTGCTAAATGCAAGCTTGGCAAAAACCTTTATTCCTTCTTTTGTCCTTATGTCAAGCTTATTTATCTTGTATTGCTTACCATCATATTCTCTTGTGCCGCGAATAGTCTGATTACAAAGACCACGGTTTGATTTGCGCATAACATAGTGCCAGTATTTTACATTCTTCTCTGCTTTTACAACCTCATTCCTGATATTTGCCCATTTTTTTCCATATAGATAATCTGCATAAACCTCGTCCGACATATTTTCATCCCACATGTCCTTTCTAAGAATTTCACCGGTTTCAAAATCAATAAATTCACCCTGTAATTTATGATAAGCCTCATATCCAAGCTCTGAATAACCAATAAGCATCGCATCAACCGCATGATGTGAATAGCTTTCATCACGATTTTTGTCAAGCTTCAAATTACATCTCATTTGATGCGTATAGCTTCCCTTAATTACTTTAACTTTTGTATCTGCATCATTAGCCATAAAAAAGTTTTGAATTGTATTTAATACAAGTCTGGATGCATAGCTCGTATCATTGATATTTCTATTTATGAAACCTTTGAGTACATCCATTTTTGTTATATCCTCACTATATAGTAAGTTTTGAATTTTCTTTCTTGAAATTGCATATTCCTTTTTCTTTGATAAATTCATGACTGTTGCCTTATATTGCTCAAAGCTCCATTCGCCATGTGAATGGGTAAGATAATAATATGGTGTCTGATTACCCTTCTTTTGATTTTCAGAACGATAAACTAAAACCTTATTACTTCTGGCATCATCAAACGATATTGATCTCGGAATTATATGGTCAATCTCAAATAATTGAGGATTATTGATTATATCATTTGGATCAATTGTCTTGCCTGAATACAGACATATTCCATCCTGTTCATTCCAAAGCTTTAATTTTAAAGAAAGCTGTTTCTGAGACGAAAAATCGGATGGTGAAAGCTTAATACCATATGTAACAGCAAGCTTTTTCTCAATATATTCCATTTCTTTTTCATTTAATTTCTGGCTGTCATTGATTCTCTTCTTCTGCTCCTCTGAATTTCTATCTCGAGGCATCTCAATAACTATTGTGTCTAGAGCTTTGTATTTCTTTAATACTGCATTAAGGATTTTAAACGATATTCGAACTGACCTACGCACAACCGGATTAAATATATCTTCACTAACCACATCGACCGGAATATATTTTAATCCTGCAAATTCTTCCTGTGTGCCTTTTGTAACACCCATTTCTGTTAAAAGTGTCATCTGCTCCTTTGGCTGTGCATACATCTCTGGAATAAGCTCATTCATTATCTTTAATGAAAATGATTGCCATTTATTAAATAATGCACCATTAGTTTTTCTCATATTAATGAGACATTGTTTAACATCATCTGATAAATCAATCCATGACTTCTGAAAAGCCTCCATCATAGCTTCTTTATCTGTATTTATTGTCATTATATAACCAATTTCGTCAAGCTCTTCTCTGGAATAATTCGAAATATCAATTCCGATTTCAAGGAGAGCCTTACGCATTTTATTATATACCTCGAATTTGTGAAATATCTCTTTGCCAGATTTATCTATCCTTGCGCCAGCGAAATCATCTATGTTTTCTCCCATACAATCAGAAATAATCTTACGCATATTAATGGTATTACTGTTCTTTATACGATCAACAATTTCATGCTTTTCGTTTTCCTCCAATTTACGACCATTAATAGTCAGATTATTTAAATCATTTAACAAATTATATTCCTGAGCTGTATATGAGGCGGCAGCGGCACGAAGCTCATCCGGATAGACACTACATTTACCAATTAATTTTTCAAAAATATTATCTTCTGTAATATAATTTCCATTGGCATCTAATTTTGTTGTAAATCTGCCATAATCTGTCCTTGACTTTTCATTTCCAGGACCTTCATAATACTTTCTCTTTCTGTTAAATATAAGCATATATCCATCGCAGAATTCGTCTGTAAGCTCAGGATGATATTTCTTTTGGATTTCAAAAACTCTTTGAATTTCCTTTCTATATGCACCAATAGTAAATACATTACTGAGATCAAGAACTTCGCCATTATCGTTAATGATCTGTGATTGTCCTCTGTATTTGCCTATTGTATTTAAGCGTTCCTGCTGTATTTCACACGGATAATGAGTTTCAAGTTCCTTGGCATTGAGCTTTAAACCATTTGCATAAGCACTGCTGCCAGATACTGTATCATCTAATGCATCCTCCAAATATGAAATACCTCTATGCTTTAAATAACTATACAGAATAAGATACAATTCATCTAGTGTAATCTCTTCTGTAATTGCATGTACCTTCAATCCAACAATTTCAGTTGACTTAAACTGCGGGATTGACAAATTATTTTTCTCCCATAATTTAATAAAGTCATTAATTCTGGTTTTAAGACGCCTGTTATTTCTTTTCGCCCCACGCATATCACGTCTGAGCTGATTATCTGCAGCAGATGCTTCAGGAAATATATTTGATCCTGCTTCTATAACAGTTTCGCTTTCCTTATCCAACACTGCCCATCCAACTGATGCGATTCCAATGTCTAATGCCAAGATGTACTTCATAAATAACTTCTCCTTTTCTGTATAATTCACGCAATAAAAAAATGATATGTTACATTTAACATAATACTAAAGCAAAATTTGATACCTTATTCCTATAATATCACATTTTTCAGAATTTGTATCATTATAACCTTAATTTTATGACTTTTGCTTATTTCTTATGATGGCTCTAGCTTATCACATTACGAGTCCCAAAGTCTGCCCTCGTAGCTCGAATTTTTGTTCGGATGTTACTGTTCAGTCCCTAGCCAGAAGCCCTCTCTCGTAACCATATTTTATTTATAAAAACATCTATAATCCTTAAACAAAAAATCGCTCAACCTCACGGTTTGAGCGATTTTTCTATTCGGGAATTGGTTTAGTTCCCCATCTTTATATAAGCTCTACTCAAGCTTGAATTTGCCGACTTCCGTTGCCAGATCCTCTGCGATGCCATTGTTGTCGGAAGCCTCGCTTTGGATATCATTGACGTTACCGGTAAGCTGTACGGAAGACTCGGAAACTCCAGCAATGCCCTTGGCACTCTCTTCCACGGCAATGTTGACCGCAGAGATGGATTCACGGATGCCATCCATCGTGCTGCGAAGTTCTTCCGCAGTCTGCGCGAACTGCTCCATCATTGCACGCATTGCATTCGCATCGGTCGCATAATTTTCGCTCGTTGCAACAAGACCTCCGAAGCCTTCCTCTGTGGAATTGCGGACAAATTCGATCATCTGCTGCGATCCCTCTGCCAGTTCATCCACTGCCTGAATGACCTCTGCACTCACCTGGCGGATTTTTGCTGCGGCATCCGCAGAATTACCTGCCAGCTTTCCGATCTCATCCGCAACCACCGCAAAGCCGCGTCCTGCTTCCCCTGCGCGTGCCGCTTCAATACTTGCATTCAGCGCAAGAAGATTGGTCTGTTCCGTAATCTCGATAATGTTGGAAGTCAGAATCTCGATCTGTTCCACCGATTTGGACTTTGCAATCTTCTCATTTAAAGAAGCCGCCATCTTCTCGGTCTCAATGTTTGCTTTCTTCTCTCCCTCCGCTGCTGCATCATTCGCCCCGGAAGCACGGCTCTCCATCTCCTGAGAAGAGACTTTTCCGGCATCCGCATTGCCTGCAATACGCTCTACCGATGAATAGATTTCGTCAATTGCCTCCGTGATCTGATTGAGTGAAGAAGTCGTTTCCTCCATCGCCGCACTCATCTCCTGCATCGTTGCCGACACATCGGTAATGCTTTCATCCGCAGAGCTCAGATGATCCACCATTTTGCGGGAAGAAGACATAAGCCGCATGGATCCGGACGAAATACCGATCATAATCTTGCGGATATACGCTAACAACTCATTCACATTGCCCGCAATCAGTTCCAGCTCATCCCCGCTTCTGACATCCAGTTTCTGTGTCAGGTCACCCTCATTATGTACCAGATCATAAATCTTCGCATTTACCTGCATCAGTCCCTTTGTAATCCTGCTAACGATAATCGTCAGAATCAGGATTGCCAGAATCAGACAGATGCCTCCGATCTGTAACGTCTGGACAACTGCCTTCTGTAATTCTGCTGCAATCGATGACGCATCATAATCGCATCCAAGTATTGCAACAACCTTGCCTGCATTGTCCTCAATAGGCTTGTATACCGTAATCAGATCTCCGTCTTCTGTATGGTCGATGTAATCCTGAATGTATTCCTTTCCACCGAACACCGGCTCCAGTTCCGCGTATGAATCCGCAAATTCATCACCGACTTTTGCCGCATCCTCGTCCGAATCCACACCATAATACACTTTCTTTCCGTCCGTATACAATGTGTATAAAAAAGCAATCCCGCATGCTTTTTGCTTTTTTCTGAGATCTCCTTGCAGATTCTGATAGACCTGCGTACCTTCCGATCCTACCGTCACTTTGTATACCAGATTGGCATCCAGCGAATCCGCAACGATCGTTGCCGCCATGTCTGCTTCCTCAACGCCCATCCTCACCATGCTTTTCTCAAAACGCGTGTAGGAATTGTATCCCATCAAACCACAGACGAGTACAACGATTATGATTGACGGAATCAGGATCTTCGCGCGGATTGTGAGTCTCCTTGTACGAATTTTGCCTTTGTTCATTTCAACGCTTCTCCTTATGTCTACATTGTATGGCACAAGTATAACACATTATCGAACGATGGGCAACGGGCATGTTCGTCAATTATTATCGAATAGGAATCGTGACGGAATCCTTTGCCTTTTTCCATACGATCACTGAATGGTAACTGTTCGAAGCTTTGTTTTTTCACAGATTTATAGTATAATACATACCATGAAATTACAAAAATTATACAGCAAGGTTCGTCAGGCCCTTGACGACTACAATATGATAACTGAAAATGACAAAATCGCCATCGGTGTCTCAGGCGGAAAGGATTCTCTCACTCTGCTTTATGCGCTTTCCGGCATCAGAAGCTTTTATCCTGTGCCTTTTGAGCTTGTAGCGATAGCGGTTGACCTGGGATATGAGGATTTTGATTTAACACCTGTGAAGACGCTGTGCGATGAGCTCTCTGTGGAGTTTTATGTGGTGAAAACTGATATTGGAAGAATATCTCTTGAGAAATCTAAGAATCAGGCTAGTCCCTGCTCATGGTGTGCAAAGCTTAGAAAGGGAGCTTTGAATGATTTTGCGCTGTCTGTCGGCTGCAATAAAATCGCATATGCACACCATATGGATGATATTATAGAGACTATGTTTCTTTCCCTGCTATATGAGGGACAGTTTTATTCTTTCGCGCCTGTTACACAGCTGGACGGCAGTGGGCTTGCCATCATCCGTCCGCTTATGTATGTCGGCGAGTCTGATGTGAAGGGCTTTAAGAATAAATACAATCTGCCGGTGTGCAAGAATCCATGCCCTTACGACGGCCACACTAGACGGGAATATGTAAAGCAGCTTGTCAGACAGCTCAATATGGAAAATCCGGGTGTCAAGAAGAGACTGTTTTCTGCTATTCAAAACGGCAATATCGATGATTGGGTGAAATGCACTAAGCCTTCCGATGCTTCATAGAGCGCTTTTTCTCATACATCCGAGATTCTCCATCATTGTCTTACTTGCGTTCATAAATATGGTCTCGATATCCGGTTTCGTCGAGATAATAATGATTTTTCCATAAAAATGCCTTTCATACTTATATCTTTTACAGCTTGTCCGAATCCAGTACAATCGTAAATGGCCCGTCATTCTCAAGCTCTATCTTCATATCGGCTCCAAACCCCCCTCTTTGTACTCCGGGAACTGCCTTATCACACTCGCTGATGCAGTATTCATAAAGCTCGTTTGCCATATCAGGACTTCCTGCCTCCACAAATGAAGGACGATTGCCCTTCTTACAATTTGCATAAAGCGTAAACTGCGATATGAGCAAAAGCTTTCCGTCTACATCATTTATCGAAAGATTTGTCTTGTCATTCTCATCGGCAAAAATTCTCATGTTTATAAGCTTTTTGATCATTTTATCAGCAATCTCTTTAGTGTCTGTCTCTGCTATGCCTATCAAAACGCACAGTCCCTTTTCTATGCTGCCGGTTATATTTCCATCTATAGTGCACTTTGCACGGTTTACACGCTGTATTACAAATCTCATTATTATGTTGTCTCCTTAAATATGTTATTTACATGTTATAAATTGGATATAATTATTTTGTTACAATTTATATGACATATAGTTTTACTACCATTTTTATCCAACAATATTCATATTATTTTAAACCATATTTATAAAATAAACAAGTCTGTCTGTGACTTTGCCCACATAGTTTCAGTCAAAATCATATGAACACCGCAATCCCTAAAATGTATTTATTAGGCAATTTGTATTCATTTATAAGCTTTCGTGTACATTTATGAATTATATTGTCAAGTGACATATTACTGTGTTAGAATTATAAATATAAAATTTTTACAAACCATTTTTTTGAGTAAAGGAGGATATTTATGAACTACAATATTGAGGGAGAGCCATTACCGGTTGTAATCTGCAACCTTGAGGCAAACGAGACTATGATTACCGAAAAAGGTGCCATGTCATGGATGACTCCAAACATGAAGATGGAGACCACATCAAATGGAGGCATCGGCAAAATGTTTGGCCGCGCTTTTTCAGGTGAAAGCATGTTCCAAAATCGCTACACCTCTATGGGTGGTCCTGGAATGATTGCATTTGCATCATGCTTTCCAGGATGCATCAGACCATTCCAGATTGCTCCGGGGCAGGAAATAATTGCTCAGAAATCTGCATTTCTTGCTTCAACCTCCGGTGTTGAGCTGTCCGTGTTTTTCCAGAAAAGAATAGGAGCCGGTTTCTTCGGCGGTGAGGGCTTTATCATGCAGCGCCTGTCCGGAAACGGATTAGTATTTTTAGAGTTTGACGGCTATATAAAGGAATATGAGCTTGCACCAGGCCAGCAGCTGGTGATTGATACCGGTTATTTAGCAGCCATGACAGGAAGCTGCCAGCTCGAGATTCAGACTGTCCCTGGTATCAAAAATGCCGTATTCGGTGGTGAGGGATTATTCAACACCGTTGTCACAGGACCTGGCCGTGTATGGCTTCAGAGTATGCCGGTTTCACAGCTTGCCGGTGCCATCAGACCTTTTATTCCAACAGGCAACTAAATCTAAAAAACAGGACTGTCGATATTCAGGCAGTCCTGTTTTACACTTTGTACTAAATTTTATGGTTTTATATTTTATCTATGCCATACCATTTGCCGTCTTGTACTTCCATAGCATCTCAGCGTGATTCTGCTCTTCTATCTGTATATCAGCCAATAGCTTTCTGATATCCGAATTTCCAAATACAAATACATCGGAATTGTACTCGCCGGATACCAGCTTTTCTGTTCCTATACAGTCTGTAGCCAGATAACAGTCAGCCTTCTTGTCCTCAGAATTGCCAAGCGAATCGTATGTTGCGGCAGGGCTATAATTCTTCCCCTTTGAATCATTGCAGTCAACTGACGGAACCTTTCCCTTAAGCACCTGATCCAAAGATTCAAAATGCTTTTGCTCATCTCTTGCGATTTCTTCAAATAGCTCCTTAAGCACCGGATCCTTTGCCTGATTGCTGTATTTGGTATACTTCTCTATGCATGCCTGTTCCTGTGTTTTTAAGTCCTCAATAGCGGTTGTTTCTTTTTCTGTTAGAATCATTTAATAGACACCTCCTGTCAGCATTATTATGTACAAAGGTGAAAATTATATTTATGATTACAGTATTTTTTGTTTAATAATGATTCTGTCTGAAATTAGACTTAAAATACATAAAACAACTTTCCATAGCACATCCTAACCTCATACTTAGAATTTAAATAAAAATAACAGTAACAATTCAGTAATAAGGAGGACTATACATGAATAATACAAGGATATATAATACCAATCCGCTCAACATCAGTGGCATATCAGACGATAAAACCGACTGCAGCCGTCAAAGTGCCTTCTGCGATGGCACAAACTATGCGGATTTACCACTCGGATGCGTATGCGAAGGAACTGAAGTTAGAAACAGTGCTGACGAAAATGTCAAAATTTACAATATAAAGCACTCTCATCAGCCTATTTAGCCAGCTCCCAAAATGCCACTGCACTGGCAGCAGCCACATTTAGAGAATCGACGCCATGTGACATTGGTATCTTTACAGTGTAGTCACAGGAGTCTATAGTCTGCTCATGAAGACCATCTCCCTCAGTACCAAGCACTATTGCAAGTCTTTCCTCTGAGTGAAGCACAGGGTCATCTATACTCACGGAATCATCAGTCAGCGCCATAGCACAGGTCTTAAATCCAAGCTTATGGAGCACATCAATATTGTATTTATAAACACTGCTATTTCGGTCGTTGCAATTTTGGTCACTGCTATCACACTTATCATGCAATGGAGCATCTGAAAAAGTATTGTCACTGCCGACATTGTACTTGGGAAAATATGCCCATGGCACCTGAAACACAGTTCCCATACTAACCCTGATTGCACGCCTGTACAAAGGATTGCTGCAGGCAGGAGTGAGCAGCACCGCATCCATATGCAGTGCTGCCGCTGACCTGAATATAGCTCCGACATTGGTTGGATTTACCACATCCTCAAGCACCGCAACTCTTCTTGCGTCCCTGCACACCTCTTCGACGGACCTTGGCTTCGGCCTGTACATAGCACAGAGTGTGCCTCTGGTCAAAGCAAAGCCTGTCAGCTTTGTGAGCAAATCAAACTCCGCAGTATATACAGGTATATTCTGACATCTTTCAATAATGCCTCTTGCCTCACCATTTACATGCCTTGTCTCCATCAGAAGAGAAACCGGTTCACATCCTGCATCAAGCGCCCTCTCTATCACCTTGGGACTTTCAGCAATAAACATCCCCTCTTTGGGATTGGCTCTGTTTAAAAGTTGGTTTTCAGTCAATCTGGCATACACATCCAGATTGGGGTCCATAAAATCTGTAATTGTGATTATATTGTCAGACATATAATCAATCCTCCCTCAGATGTACTACCCTGGCTGCCGCACGACGCCTGCTGTCCTCCTGGGCGGCATAATGCTTACGTGTGGTATTTACATCCTTGTGTCCCAGAACATCTGCCACAAGATAGATATCACCTGTTTCCTGATAAAGTGTGGTACCATACGTACTACGAAGCTTATGAGGAGTAATATTCTTAATGGTTGTTACGAGTCTCGAATACTTTTTTACCAGATTCTCAACTGAACGTACAGATATACGCTTTCTTTGTAAAGAAAGAAAAAGTGCATTAGCATGCCCCTCAGCAGGTGTAATGATGCTTCTTTCCTGCCAGTACGAAAGAAGTGCATCACGTACCTCATCACCAAAATAAACAATCACATCGGCACCACCCTTTCGGTGCACCTTGATTCCGTTGTTCTTGAAATCCACATCATCCATATCGAGTCCCACACACTCTGATACACGGATGCCGGTTCCGAGGAGCAATGTCATAAGTGCCAGGTCACGTACCTTTGTTTTCTCATGGAAACGCTGCTGATTCTTTGACAGACTATCTCCGGACTCAACCTCATCTAGAAGCTGTGCGACCTCATCAGCATCAAGACGAATGATATTTTTCTCATGTATTTTTGGAAGAGTCACCTTGCTCGCAGGATTAGTGTCTATATACTCTTTCCTGAAATAAAAATTATAAAATGTGCGCAGTGAAGCAAGCTTTCGCTTAATTCCTTTCTCATCATTGGTATGTGTGACACCATCCTTCTCATAATACTTGAGATAAAACAGGTATTCCTCAATATCGGAAGGGCTGATTTTATCCAGTAAAGATATAGGATAGTCCCTTATATCATATTTCTTAAGTGATGGATTGGCACTCTTCATGTACTCGAAAAAAGTCTGTAGATCATATGCATACGCAATCTTGGTTCTTGAGGACTTATCCGCATCTATTCCGATAAAAAAATCCATACAGAACTTCGGAAGCTTCTGTATCATATCTCTGAGCTTTAATTCATTTTTTATATTTACATCTTCGTAATAAGCTTTGTCTTTCATAATAATACTATATAATAATCAAAGTTGACTCTAACCAAGTATTTCTTTGATTTTCTCCTCTATACGCTCCTTGACCAGTGCAGCTATATCCTTCGTCTTCATGTCCTTGTACTCATCATACTCAATGGGCTTTAAATAGTGAACCTGCGTTGTAACAGGGCCGAAATGAAAGCTGTTGAACACCTTATATGAATCTATAAGAGCTATTGGAATAATAGGAACATGTGATTTCAATGCAATCTTAAAGCTTCCTGCTTTAAAATCCTGCACTTTATTCTTATTATTGAACTTATAGCCTCCCTCCGGAAACAGAACATATCTCTTGCCGTTTTTCACATCCTTAGCTACCTCATTGATTATAGTAAGCCCCTGCCTTGGATTGTCTTTCTCTAAACGCTTTGCCTGAACCAGATCCACAAATTCCCTGACAAGCATTGTATGAGACTTCTGCTTATCCATAACAAACGACAGTACCCTGTCATGTGTAGTAATAATTCCTAATAAATCATACTTCCCCTGATGGTTGGGATACATGATATAGCCACCTGCTTCAGGAAGATTCTCAAGACCATATGCTTCTGTTGTAATCTTTCCCGATTTGTTCATCAAATCAATGCAGTGCCGCATCATATCATATCTCTCAGTTTCCGAATACTTCTGCGGATGGTCAGCCATGTATCTCATTTTAGGAACAATATATGGTGCTCTGTGAAAATTTGCAAATATAACAAAAAAAAGTTTTAACATGAATATCTAATCTCCTGTTCAACAAAAGCGAATACAATAATGATATAGTCTGATTCGCTGCATCTGACCTATATTATATAAGAAACAGGAAATTTTAGCAAGATTGCATCACTTTATGTCCTGAGAATAATATGCAACAACTATATAATCACCACTACGTACATTGCCATCGGTAAGGCTATTGAGCCTGCAGACCTCATCTACATAATCTCTTTTGCTCACCTGACTATCAGCAATATATCTATCGGCAATGCTCCAGACAGTGTCACCCTCCTCAACCCTGACGCTGGTATAATACTTGTTATAAGGCCTGCTGGCAGTAGAGCTGGCAAAAATATGAATAGTGCCACACAATATAATGACAGCTGCTATAAATGTAACAGCAGTCCATCCAAGCATTTTTCTTCTACCTGATAAAAATTTTTCTCTCATAAAACCACCTCTTGTATTTCCGAACATGTGTTTGTTGTTATCGTGATTACATAATACATCTCGAACAATCGTTTGTCAATAGAAAAACGAACAAAATTTCGGAATATATGTTTGCGTTTGCATAGGTTTTATGATATACTTTTTTAAAATACATTTTTTATTTTATAATCATACATGAGATGCAAAATACCTTTTACCTCTCATATCATTATATTATTTAATTAATCAGACGGAGGATTTACCTATGGCATTAGAAAAGATTTCAGACAAGCAGAAAGAGATACTGGAGTTTATCAAGAGTGAGATTTTAAACAGAGGCTATCCGCCATCAGTGCGCGATATCTGCGAGGGTGTACATTTAAAGTCCACATCAAGCGTCCATGCACATCTCGAGACACTGGAGCGAAAAGGCTACATCAGAAGGGATCCTGCCAAAAACAGGGCTATAGAGATTATAGATGACAGCTTTGGTTTACAGCGCCGTGAGATGGTTAATGTTCCTCTGGTCGGCCGTGTAGCCGCAGGTGAGCCGATACTTGCAGTTGAAAATATCGAAACCTACTTCCCTGTCCCTGCAGAGTATATGCCAAATAAGCAGTCATTTATGCTTAAAGTCAAGGGCGAGAGCATGATTAATGCCGGTATCTTCGACGGTGATAATATCCTCGTCGAGCAGCAGAGTGATGCTTCAAACGGAGACATGGTTGTAGCACTTATAGATGATTCCGCTACCGTAAAGACCTTCTACAAAGAGAATGGTCACATCCGCCTCCAGCCGGAGAACGACACAATGGATCCAATCATAGTTCCTGAATGCGAAATACTTGGCAAGGTATTTGGAGTATTTCGTTTCTTCTAATATTGCAAAATATCGCATCCATATGCTAAGCTGAAAAGCACAGCATATGGGTGCGATATTTTAAATTACCTGTTTCTATTTATAATTCTTTAATCATAGAATTATTGCTACAGCGAGTGTACATCCACCACTTTTCCATCTCTCCAGATTCTGTCGAGATCATAAAACTGCCTGTCTTCCTTTGAAAACAGATGCACAATAATATCCTGGTAGTCCATGAGAATCCATGTAGAGTTGCTTGTTCCCTCTACCTGCTTCTGATGCACTCCGTTTGTATACATAGCCTCATCCACGGCATCTTCCATTGCTGTGAGCTGATTTGCATTGTTTCCGTTTGCGATGATAAAGTAGTCTGCTATAGAAGAAACCCCTCCTATGTCAAGAACTGTGATATCCTCTGCCTTTTTGTCTTCAAGTGCTTCCACTATCTTTTTAACTAAATCAATTGTCTGCATAGCAGTTATTCCTCCCTGTTGTCTCTATATTTAGCATAATAATTGTAAGTAATCTGGGTAGCCGGATCTATTGCCCCACTCTTTGTATTAAGGAAATTGATTGTATCATACAGTATCTCTGCAACCGTCCTATCAAGGTCTGAAAAAGCAAGCTTTCTTATCTCTTCAAGCCTCGGTGCTTCACATCTGTTTGGCTCAATATAATCTGCCACAAAGAGTATTTTATCAAGAAGCCCCATGTCTGCTTCACCTGTAGTATGCACTCTTATGGCATGCAATATATCTGTATCCTTAACACCATACTCTTCCTCAGCCAGCACCATGCCTGCCTTTGCGTGTAACAGTCCCGGATTTGACATCTCCACCTCTGTTATGTCTATATTTTTCTTTACACAGAGTCCGATTTTCTTGTCAGTCGAAAGACACTTGGCACAGTCATGAAGCAGGCCTGCAAGCATTGCCTTTTCTATTGAATAGCCGTTTGCCATGGCAAGACAGCCGGCTGTATACATCACTCCGAGTGTATGCTGATACCTTTGTTTATCAAGGCTCTTCTTTAGCTTTTTCTTAATTTCTTTTACTTCCATACTCTATCACCTGTATAAATTATTAACCTGTATATATGACATAACTGCGGCATCCAGAAACATATCTGTGCTCGAAAGTCTCCTGTGCTCTGCAGCCTTTGACTCTGCTTTTAAAAGTCCTCTTACCTGCGTAGACGACACATCCATCCTGTCACAGCTCAAAAGTCTTATATCAGCAGGAAACAGATTTTTGATATGAGCAATCTTTTCCTCCATCTGCAGCCTTGGAAAATTTTCTCTCACCATAACAAGAATAATTGCTGTTTGAGCTATGACATCCGGTCTCATCCATGTTTCAAAATAGTCCAGTGAATCACCACCCATGATGAAATACAGTTCATCCTCAGGATAAAGTGCCTTTAGCTTTTGAAGTGTCATATACGTATAACTGGTGGACTCATCCTTCATCTCAATATCAGACACCTCAATACCGGGCACTGCTTCTGCTGCCAGCTTACACATATTGTACCGGTGGCTAAATGCTGTCATCGCATTCTCAGTCTTGTTCGGCGAGTGACCTGACGGAACAAGCAGAATCCTGTCAAGAGCATACTCTTCCATTGCCTTTTGCGCCATGTATATATGACCTTTGTGTATCGGGTCAAATGCCCCGCCAAAAATCCCTGTTTTCATGGCTTATTCCGGAAGCTTAATCTTTGGATTTTTCTTTGCCGGACGGTAAAAAATCATTTTCTTGCCTATTACCTTAACCACTGCAGAGTGTGTCCTCTCACCGATTACACTTGCAATCTCTCTTGGATCATCGATGCAGTTTTTAAGAACTGCAACCTTGATCAGCTCCCTCTTTTCAAGTGCTGCATCAAGAGCCTCAATGATTTCCGGAGTAAGCGATGCCTTTCCAATATTGAAAATAGGGTTAATTGTGCTTGCAAGGATGCTTAAATATGCACGCTGTTTACTTGATAAATTCATATATACTCTTCTCCTTACTTGTAATAATCAAACTCGAAATCATACATGCGGACAGTATCTCCATCCTCAATGCCCATATTTTCAAGCTCCTTGATGATACCCTGCTCACGCAAAAATCTCTGGAAGAAGGCAAAGCCCTTCTCTGAGTCCATATTTGTGTATCCGAGCATTTTCTCAATCTTTGGACCTGATATCTCATATGCACCATCGGCTGCCACCTCAACCGCGTACGGCTCATCCTTAAAGAATGAAAGTGCAGGATCAATTTCCGGCTCATATACAGTAACCTCTTTAGGACAATTTGCAAGCAGGTTCTTCACCTCGTACAAAAGCTCCTTAAGCCCCTTACCGCTTACTGCGGATATCGGGAATACCTTTATGCCCTGTGGCTCAAATTCGGCTCTTAAGGCTGAAATTACCTCATTCTCGTCTCCTGCTATGGCATCTATTTTGTTGGCTGCAATGACCTGTGGCTTTTTGAGAAGCTGTGGATTGTATGCTTCAAGCTCCTTGTTTATCGCCTTGATGTCAGCAACCGGATCACGGCCTTCAGTACCGGCAGCATCAACCATGTGTATCATGACCTTGGTACGCTCTATATGACGCAAAAACTCATGACCGAGTCCGATTCCCTCTGATGCTCCCTCGATAAGTCCCGGGATATCAGCGATTACGAAGCCAAAGCCCTCATCCATATCAACCACACCAAGATTTGGCTGTAATGTAGTGAAATGATAGTTGGCAATCTTTGGCTGTGCATTGGTAACTCGTGACAGAAGTGTTGATTTTCCTACGTTTGGAAAGCCTACAAGCCCTACATCCGCTATTACCTTAAGCTCAAGCTGTACCTCGATTTCTATTGCATCCTGTCCCGGCTGTGCATATTTAGGAGCCTGCATGGTCGATGTGGCATAGTGCTGGTTGCCCTGACCACCCTTTCCTCCGCGCAGGATCACCTGCCTTGTATTGTCACCGGACATATCTGCTATGACTTTTCCACTTGCTGCATCTTTTATGAGTGTACCCTCCGGCACCTTAAGTATAAGGTCATCTCCGTTCTTTCCGTGGCAGTTCTTTTTGCCGCCCTCCTGTCCGGGC
>OGFG01000120.1_pt1 | contig 88481 bp, 71 predicted proteins | sample 1570761 | NCBI WGS metagenome assembly OGFG01 (sample SAMEA2581938, study PRJEB24529) | metagenome | biome: Human gut stool | place: China | collected 2011
CTGATGGACCCTTAGCTCAGTTGGTTAGAGCATCCGGCTCATAACCGGGCGGTCGTAGGTTCGAGTCCTACAGGGTCCACCATTTATATAATTGTGCAGGTGTGGCGAAATTGGCAGACGCGCTAGACTTAGGATCTAGTTCCTTACGGAGTGGGGGTTCAAGTCCCTTCACCTGCACCATTGGCTAATCTGTTCGAACTATTCGAACTTATATATATGAATCAATCAGAAATGATTGATTTTTTTGTTATCAAAAAAATCATAGAAAGGATTTGTCTATGGTAAATATTATTAAAGAAGAAATTGAAATTGAAGAATCTTTAGAATCGAGGTTAAGAGTAATATGTGATTTTTGTAATACTATTCCAATAATAAATGGAAGTATTAGAAGAATTGATAAAACTAATTTAACTTATATTGAGCCACATAGAATATATATTAAAAACAATTTATATCTAGCATTTAATTATTCAAATGAAATCTATGTTAATAATCTTGGTAAAAAGATAAAATTATCTGAACTTGAAAACTATATAAAACAAGCATAGGCCTTGACTTTTAAAATAAAAACTATTATTATAAATAACCAATATATGACAAGTAGTATCCGTATTTTATTAGAAAGCGAGGTATATCTATGGTTAAATACATAATTCATTTAAATAAAATTAATAATAGAAATATAAGAGGAGTCAAGAGTATTACTTGTTAAATTGCTTATTACAATTTTAAACAAAAAAGAAAGGTTTGATAATATGTTTGAATATTCAAAAAATAATTTTATAAAATTCATTAGTAATAGTTATGATTTAAAAGATTATAAAGTAAGGCATAAATTAAATCACACTCTTCATGTCGTTGATAATTCAAAATATTTATGTGATAAATTAAATTTAGACAATGAAACAAAAGAAATTGCCATGATTATTGCATTACTACATGATATTGGAAGATTTGACCAAGCAAAGGAATTGCAAAATTTTAGAGAAGATATAAATAGTTATGACCATGCTACACTAGGTATTAAATTATTATTTGAAAATAATTTAATTAGAAGTTTTGTTGAATTTGATAAATATGATGAAATTATAAAAATTGCTATATCTAATCATAGTAAATATATCGTTGATTTTGATAGTATGGATGAAATACAAGTATTACATTCAAAAATTATTAGGGATGCTGATAAATTGGATTCATTTAGAGCAAAGTATGAAGATGATATTTATACGATGGCAAATATAACACAAGGGGAAATTGAAAATTCATTAATATCAGATAATATTTTTAATGATTTTATGAATGAAAAAACTATATTAAGTAAGAATAGGAAAACACCAATTGACATATGGATTTCTTATATTGCATTTATATATGGTTTATATTTTGATGAGAGTTTAAATTATATTAGAGAATTAGATTATGTTAATAAGTTAGTTGATAGATTTGACTATAAATTAAAAGATACTAAAGATAAAATGGAACTAATAAGAAATAAAGGAAATAATTTCATTTTAAATTTATAGGGAGGTTTTTATAATGAATGATTATTGTATGATAGAAAGTGCATTTGATAATAAGGAAGAATTAAATAATGTTATAACTCAATTATTAGATAAGAAATTGGTTGCAAGTTGTCATGTTATAGAAAGTGAAAGTATTTGGAATTGGAAGAATGAACGAGAAGGTGCTAAAGAATATTTACTTCAAATGAAGACGAAAAAAAGTTGTTCAACTAAAATATTTGATGTTATAAGAAATATTCATAGTTATGAATGCTTTGAGTTTGCTATATATGATATATCAAGTATAAATAAAGAATATTTAAAGTGGATTGATGAAGAAATAATAAGTGATTAAAAATATTGTTTTAGAATAGTTTATGAATTTTTATAAAGACATAATTTGACAATAAAAATTAATGGAGGAAAAAATATTCGAGGAGAGTTATATGAATGTAATGATGTTAATGAATATATAATAATTAGTGTAAAAGACATTAAAAATATGCTTTCATATTCAGGAGAGGAATATGAAAAAATTCTTCCAATAGAAGAAAATAGTAATAAATCAAAAAAATTAGTAAAAGATTTTGATAATATTTAAAAATTGTGATATTATATTACCTGTCAAAAATTTTGGTGGTGTTAATATGATAAAATATAATATTTATAATTTAGTAGTAGTTTTTTGTAATATTGGAAATGGAAAAATACAATGTTTCATATGTAAAGAAAAGAGAGATAAATATGTTGAAATATTTTCTCATGGAATAATACCTATAGAACAAGTAAAATCTGTTTCTCCACTTTCAGATTATTATTACCGTGAATTAGTAAAAGAAGATATGTCTTCATATGTAGATAAAAAAGAACTTTTAAGTAAGTTTTGTTTTATAAATCGAAATATTGATGTATATTCTTTAGAAGCTTTAGCGTATGAAGAAGAACTAGAAGTAGATTATAAAAGATTAAGACTTAAAAATAATTTTAAAGTGATAAAAGGTGGAAAAAACTAATAAAAAAAGTTACCTTCTTAGTAATAGAAAGTAACTTTTTAATTTGCACTTTTTTGTCTTCTTCTTAGTTGATATATAGATATTTCTTCTTTTTTATCTTCACTATTAAAATATGGTTTTAAAGAATTTTCATCAACAAATAAACTGTTGTTGCCTCTTGAATGAGTAGGCATAATAGTTTTCCATAAATTATAATCTCTTTGCACATCATCTTTATAAATTTTAAGATAATCAAGAATAGAATTAAAATTTTCTAAGTCTATATATCCACCATTTTTGGTTTTTACAAGCACTGCATTTTCTTTATAAAGTTCATCTTCTGATTCAATATAACCAAAAGAACTTAAATTAACACATTCTTCACCAATAAACACATTTCCTGTAAATCTTGAATGACTTATATATTTTGTGCATCTTTTTATATTCCCTATAAAAATTTTATCTGGTTTCATTTTTCCCTATTTTCTCCTTCGTGTTAAAATATTATATATAATAATTAAAAAAACTTCAAGTAGTATATTTTAAAAAAATTGATACATACTATTTATGGTGAATAATATGTACTATTTAAATTGTTTTTTTATTTATTCTTTTATTGGTTTTATATATGAAAATATAATTGAGTTTGTAAGAGGTAAAAAGCCTGGAAGTGGAATGCTTTATGGACCATTTACTCCTATATATGGAATAGGTGCTTTACTAATATTAGTTATTTCAAAATTTATATTTAATATACTTAATTTAAATAAGGTACTAGAAGTAATAATTATAGTTCTTTCTTTAACAATAATTTTAACAGTTTTAGAATGGATAGGTGGAATATTAATAGAAAAAATATTTCATGTTACATTTTGGAATTATAGTAATTTTAAATTTCACATTGGAAAATATGTCGCACTTGAAGTATCATTTATATGGGCACTAGGATCTTTACTTGTCATATATGTACTCCAACCATTAATTGATAAATTTATATTTTCTATTCCAAGTTATGTCACATATATATTAATAATTATATTTACTATTGATTTAGTCGTTACTTTTTCTAGTAAAAAAGTTCATAAATAAAGTATTAATTTATTATTTTGGATAAAAATATAAATGGAGGAATTAAAATGAATGAAAATGTAGAATTATTAAACTATATACACGAAGACTCTTTAATGGGAATATCATCACTTACTACAATGATTAGAAAATTAAATGATAAAGATAATAAAATAAAAAAATTAATTGAGTCTGAATTAAAAGATTATGAACATTATAAAAAAGAAAGCGAAAAAATGTTAAAAAAATATAAGGGTGAGGTATTAGAAGCAAGTATAATGGCAAAAACTATGGCTAAAATGAAACTTAATTTTGATATTATGAAAGATAATAGTGACTCAAAAATCGCAGATATTTTAACAAGAGGATTTACAATGGGTACAATAGATATGAATAAAAAAATAGATGAATATAAAAAGAGTGCTGATAAAAATGTATTAAAACTTGCTAAAGAATTTTTAGAATTTCAAAATAAGAATATAGAACTTTTAAAGGAATATTTATAGAATACTCCTTGTTTTTATTTGTATATAGTATTACAATTATTATAGTAGGTGAGGTAATAAAATGAATATATTTGTAAGCTGTTCATCAAGTGATAAAATAAGCGATGAATATAAAGTAGTAACAAGATTTTTAATGGAAAATATAAGTAAAGATAATGACTTAGTATTTGGATGCGCAAACAGAGGATTAATGGGAATTTGTTATAACGAATTTTTAAAAAATAATAGAAAAATAACAGGTGTTTGTTATGAAATGTACAAAAGTGATTTAGAAGGCTTAAAATTAGATGAAGTACATATGGTAAAAACGCTAGAAGAAAGTAATAGATTTTTAGAAGAAAATGCAGATATAATATTAATTTTACCTGGTGCATTTGGAACATTATCAGAATTTATTGATATATTAGAACATAAAAGAACTAAACTTCATAATAAAGAAATGATTATATTTAATATAAATGGTTTTTATGATGACTTAATAAATATGTTTAATAAAATATATAAAAAAGTATCTAATGATTATGACTTTAATTCATTGTGTAAAGTGTTTAATACAGCATTAGATGTAACAAATTATATAGAGGAGAATAATTAATTCTTCTTTTTTTATTAAAAAGTATTTATTTTTTATAAAATTGTGATATAATTAAATAGTCAAAAAATTTATGTGTCTCCTTAGCTCAGTTGGTAGAGCAACTGACTCTTAATCAGTGGGTCTAGGGTTCGAATCCCTAAGGGGACACCATTTTAGGTAGTAAATTCAAACAGAGATGTTTGAATTTTTTGACCCTTTAAAGAGAAAATATAATGAATGGAGAAGAATAAAAGTGACAAAAGAAATTTATACAGGAAGTAAAGAAAATTGTAAAGAAGGGAATTTAATACTTATAAACGAATCATCAGATGATTCAAAGTATAGAGTTATAGATAAACTTAATTTTAATGAAGAATTAGTAGAAAGTTTACCAGACATAGATAGTGGAATGCAGGAAATTATTAAAAGCTTTTACTGCTCAGAACTATATTATAATAAGGTTTTAAAATATATTGACCCTATAGAATTATTAGAAGAGTTAGGAGATAATCCGATATTAGTTTCTAGTAAAGAAAGCAAAAAATTTGATTATAGACATTTAGTTGCGCTTTACTTAGAATTATTTTTAGGAATAAAATCAAAAGAAATATTAATAGATGAAAACGGAAATATAAAAAATATTCCGAGACCAGATTATTTAAAATCAATGCTTGAATCTGTTATAAAAAGAAATTATCCAATGAATGGATTTGATAATATAAAAGATGCATATAGTTATAATAAAAATAGTGAAGATGTACTACATATAAAAAGATTGACTATAATTTAAGAAAAAATTATAAATATTTTCTTCTTTTTCGTGGCTTAAATATTATTTGAAAATAAAAAAGTCAAATATTATATAAGTGAAAGGAGGAAAATATGCTTAATATAAAACAAAGACAACAAAATTTACAAACTTATTATTTATTTTATAATGGAAAGATTGATGGTATTGAAGGCGTAAATACAAAAAAGGCCTATAGATCTTTTCAGAAGTTTGTAGGGATAACAGTAGATGGAATATATGGAAGAAACACAAATGAAAAATTAGTAGGAGTAATAAAAGATTTACAAGGAAAGTTAAATTCACATGGTTATAATTTAGTAGTAGATGGAATCGCCGGAAATAATACAATAAATGCAATAAAAGATTTTCAAAAGAAAAATGGATTAGCAGTAGATGGAATTGCAGGAACAAATACATTTAAAAAATTAGATAATGAAAATAGATCAAGTACAAAATACAGATTTCCAGTAAACTATATCTATGTAAGTCAAACATATAAAAGTACACATAAAGCTGTAGATCTTGGATGGAGTAGTAAGTATTATGGAAGAAATCAAGACATATATGCATGTTATGATGGAACAGTAATAGTTAATTCATATGCGAGTGATGCAGGAAATTATGTGGCTATTAGACATGATAATGGAGATATAAGTAGATACTTACATTTGAAAAGTAGATCCAATTTAAAAATAGGTACTAGAGTTCAAAAAGGTGAAAAAGTAGGAATAATGGGTACAACAGGTAGAAGTACAGGACCACATTTACACTTTGATTTAACAAAAAATGGTTCTAGAGTAAATCCTCTTGATTACTTATATGTTTATAGCGGTCAAATAGTAAATTCAAGTTCACAAAGTTTAGTAAGATATATTTAGACATAAGTAATTTACAAAATTAAAAATCCTTCATTTAATAATAGTGAAGGAGGTAATATATGAAGCAGAAAGGATTAACAGTATCATCAGATAATTTATTATCATCTTACAAAGATTTAAGTGATATTGAATTTGTAATTATAAGATTAGGTTTTACAGATTTTAATACAAAGAAAACAAAACATATAGATAGTAAATTTTATGAAAATTATGAACTATCAAAAAAAGAAAAATTAAAAATAGGCTTATATTATGAATCTCGTGCAGTAACAATAGATGAAGCAAAAGATGAAATAGAATATTTTCTTCATTTACTAAAAAATAAGACCTTTGATTATCCAGTTATTATTGAATATGAGGATAATCATAACACTATTATTTATCATCCTTCTAGTCAAAAAAATATTAGTAAAGATATGTTTTTAAAGATAATTAATTATGAAGTTAATGAACTTAAAAAAAGTGGTTATGATGTAATAATTAAAACATATGAATCTTGGTATAAAGACATATTTATTAAAAATATAGAAAATGTAAAATATTTTCTTGATGATAATAAAGAATATTTTGATGGGATATTGTATAAGAAAAATGATACTGTAATTAATAATTTAGATTGTAAAAATGTAAAAATAGAATTATCTGTTAGAGAAAATAACCTTCTTCTAAAGATAAAGAAATATATTAAAGCAGGGTATAAGATTATTAAGAAAAAAGTAGGAAAGTAGTGATATTTTCCTATTTTTGTGTAAAAAAGTAAAAAAAATCAAAAAATATCTTGCTTTTTATTTATTATTATTGTAAAATTAAATAGCATTGTTCATTTAATAATGTTTTGGACCTATAGCTCAGCTGGTTAGAGTGCACGCCTGATAAGCGTGAGGTCGATGGTTCAAGTCCATCTAGGTCCACCATTATGATATGGCCAGTTGGTGAAGTGGCTTAACACACCGCCCTTTCACGGCGGCATTCACGGGTTCGAATCCCGTACTGGTCACCATTTAAGAATTTAAATCCTTTATTGGATTTTTTTTTAACTTTTTATTTAGTTATGATATAATGTAAATATAATATTTGAGGTGATTAAATTGGCAAGTATTAGTACATATGTAAGAGACTATGGTAATAAAACATTTTTTGAAGAACCGTTTAATGAAATAGATAATGTTGTATTTTCTTCATTAATATATTTAAATTATGAGGGTATAGTACCAGAAAATAGAAAATACATAAGATTAGAAGAGGCAGGAATAAAATATTTAGAAAAATATAGTTATTTTGAAATAAGTAAATTAGGAATAGCTCAAAAAGTTAGTTATCAGTTATTAAAACAAGTTGTTAATACAGTTAGATATAAAGATGTTCTTATGTATAACTTTAAGTATATTGCAGACTCTGATAGACAGTTTGGTGCGGTATGTTTTAAAGTTAAAAAGAATTTTACTTATGTTGCATTTGAAGGAACTGATAACTTATTAAGTGGATGGAAAGAGGATTTTGAACTATCTTATAAATTTCCTGTTCCAGCACAAACACTTGCGATAGAATATATAAATAAACGTGTTAGATTTTATGATAAAAATGTAATGGTTGGCGGACACTCAAAAGGTGGTAATTTAGCACTTGTTTCATCAATGTTTGCAAAAAAACTTGTAAATAAAAAAATAAAGAAAATTTATAGTAATGATGGACCGGGTCTTAGAAAAGCAGAAATTGAATCAGATAATTATAAAAGGGTAAGAGATAGACTTATTCATATTGTACCTAATTATAGTTATATTGGTGTTCTTTTAAGAAATGATAAATTTAAAGTTATAAAATCAACAAGAAGAGATTTTATGGCACATTCTGTTTCAACTTGGCAAACAGATGGTACTTCTTTTAAAGAAGCATCTTTAAGTAAAATAAGTTCAAATTTAAGAGAAAGTATTATTTTATGGCTTGACGAACATAATGATGAGCAAAGAAGAAAAATGATTGAAACAGTATTTGAAACATTTGAAAAAAGTGGTATAAAAGATACTAATGATTTCTTTAATATAAAAAAATCATTTAATATTGTAAAAAATATTAGAAATGTAGATGATGAAACTAAAGAACTTGTTATGAGTCTTATACAATTTAATATAAATTATTTAATAGAAAATAGTTAATAGAGCATTTTTTTGACAGAAATGCTCTTTTTTGATATTATATATATCGCTTTAAATGGGGTGGTAAATGTGAAAAAGATAGATTTACAAGATTTTACATTAGAAAGTTTTGATTATGATAACAAAGAACATGTTAGTATGATAAATAGATTTGATATGGATAGTGAAATAAATAAGTATATTATTCCTAAGGATGAATCGTTTTCAGATGTAGTTGATGCATATAGATACTTCAAAACAGATGAAATATACAATACATTATATTTGATCAGATTATTACTTACAAATGAAATAATTGGTTCAGTAGAACTAGATGGTAAAAAAGAAGATTTATATATTAATTATGCTATTTTAAAAAAGTATAGAAATAAAGGATATTGTTTATCTTTGCTTAAAGAATTATTAGAAAGAATAAAGGAAGATACTACTCAAATAAGTCTTTTAATAAAGGAAGATAATGAACCAAGTAAGTGTTTAGCACTTAAGTCTGGTTTTGAAAAAGTTTGTAAAGATGAATATAATTATGATAAATATCAAATAAAATCTTAAAATTAATATTGACCTATCGCGTAAGAAATGGTAAAATTATATTGCGCGTTGGAGTGATACTCAAGAGGCTGAAGAGGCGCCCCTGCTAAGGGTGTAGGGTGGGTAACTGCCGCGAGGGTTCAAATCCCTCTCACTCCGCCATTAATGAAATTAATCCCGTTCGAGGGATTTTTTTTATTGTACATATATATGAATATTTATTCATATATTATTGACTTATGAATAATATAGTAGTACAATACATATGAACAAAAATTCATATGAAAGGAAATTTTTATGGAAGAAATTATTATAGATAAAGAAAGAGTAAATAAAGTTTTAAATAATATTATTGATGATGAAAAAATGTTTGAGCTTGCGGAAGTTTTTAAACTTTTTGGAGATACTACTAGGATGAAGATATTTTGTGCATTAAAAGAAAGTGAGTTATGTGTTTATGATATTGCATATATTACAAAGAGTACACAATCAGCAATATCTCATCAATTAAAATTATTAAAAGATTCTAATCTTATAAAATCAAGAAAAGAAGGTAAAGTAGTTTACTATTCACTTGATGATGATCATGTTGAAAAAATATTAGAGAAAGGTCTTGAACACATTGAAGAAATATAAATATAGATTAAATAATTTAGATTGCGCAAATTGTGCGAATAAAATAGAGGAAAGATTAAAAAAAGAAAACAATTTAAGTGATGTAGTTGTAAACTTTTCATCACTAACATTATCTTTTATGTCCAATGATGATATAAAAATAGAAGATATTAGTAATATTGTTACCAAAATAGAACCAGAAGTAGTAGTTACTAAAATAGATGAAGAATCAAAAGGAACTAAAAAAAATTATAATTTAATAAGATTAATTATTGGCATTATAATTGCTTTACTTGGATTATATGTTAATTTTAATAATGAAATAATTAATAAAATACTTATTATAGCGTCATATGTTATTTTACTTTATAGAACATTTAAAGTAGCGTTTAAAATGCTTATAAAGTCACATACAATTAATGAAAATGCACTTATTACAATATCCGCAATTGGTGCTTACTTTGTAGATAAACAAATGGAAGGATTAATGGTTATAATACTTTATGAAATAGGTAAAATATTAGAAGAAAAAGCCGTTAATAATTCAAGAAATTCAATTAAAGATTTAATGAATATAAAACAAGATTTTGCAAATAAAGTTGTTGGTGATAAAACAAAAGTAATAAATGTAGAAGACGTAAAAATTAATGATATATTAATAATAAAAAAGGGTGAAAAAATTCCAGTTGATGGAATAGTTATTGAAGGTGAAACTAAGTTAAATTTATTTTCTTTAACTGGTGAAAGTGACCTAGTTAATAAAAAAGAAAATGATGAAGTATTATCTGGATCAATAAATGAAGGAAAAGTAATAAAGATAAAAGCAACTAAATTATTTAATGATAGTACTGTTTCAAAAATATTATCACTTATAGAAGATGCGACTGATAAAAAATCAAAGACAGAAACATTTATCGCAAAAATGGCTAAGTATTATACTCCAATAGTACTTATAATAAGTGTAATTACATTTATATGCTTTATACTTTTCACAGATCTTACAACATATGAATCAATTTATAGAGCACTAGTATTTTTAGTTATATCTTGTCCATGTGCAATTGCAATTTCAGTACCACTTTCATATTTTACTGGTATTGGTGTATCAAGTAAAAATGGAATATTAGTTAAAGGTAGTAACTATCTTGATTTACTTTCAAGAGTTAATAAAATAGTATTTGATAAAACAGGTACATTAACAAGTGGAGCATTTAAAGTTACAAGTTTTAACTTACTAGATAGTAGTTATAGTGAAGATTATATTTTAAAACTTTATGCATTAGGTGAAAATTTATCAAACCATCCAATTGCTAAATCAATAATGAATTATGTAAATATAGAAGTAAATGAAAAAGTAAAGAATCATAAAGAAATAGAAGGTCTTGGTGTAAGTTATACATATGATGATAAAAAAATAAAAATTGGTAACAATAAAATGTTTGATTTAAAAGATGATGGTTCTTTAAATATTTATTTATCTATTAGTGACAAAATAGTTTCATCACTTACTATTAATGATGGAATAAAAGAAGGAGTAGAAAACACTTTAAGTGAATTATCTAAAAAAGGTATTGAAACATATATGTTTACAGGTGATTCAAAAGAAAATGCTCTTTCTATCTCAGAAAAATTAAATATAGATAAAGTTTATTATGAACTTTTACCAACAGAAAAATATGAAAAATTAGAAGAATTACTAAATGATAAAGATGTAGTTGCCTTTATAGGTGATGGAATAAATGATGCTCCATCTCTTAAAAGAGCAGATATTGGAATATCTATGGGATCTATTGGTTCATCATCAGCGATTGAAGCAAGTGATATTGTTATTATGGATGATGATATAAGTAAGATTAATAAAGCAATAAGTATTTCAAATAAAGTAAAAAGAATTATAAAAGAAAATTTAGTATTTTCAATAGGTGTAAAAATTCTAATATTAGTTCTTAGCGTTATTGGAATTGCAAATATGTGGCAAGCAGTATTTGCAGATGTTGGTGTTACAATTATTTCAATATTAAATACACTTAGAATAATGAAAAAATAGTCCGTTGTGGGCTTTTTTTGTTATAATGAAATAAAAGATGGTGAGAAAATATGCGTTTTATAAGTATAGAAAAGTATAAAGATATAGATAAATTTAAAAAAGAACTTCAAAAGTTAGAAGAATTTGTAACTGATAATGAATGGCTTACAATGTTAAAGTATGATATAGCACTTAATCCAGATTTGTCAGATGAAATTTCTAAAATAATTGATTACATTAATGTAGATACATTTACAGCGGAAGATTATAATGATTTAATATTAAAGCTAAAGGATGAATGTATAAAATTAAAAAATGATGCAGATTCATGTGATGATAAAATAGAAAAATGGTATAAATATAGACATGCATATGCCTATTATGGAATGATTGAAGTAATAACAGAAGGCTCGATAATTACAGAAAAAATTTTAGATGAATTTAAGAAAAAATATGGTGATAATTATTTAGATGAACTTAAAAAAATAGACAATTATAAACCATCAAGTTTAACTAATTTTAATACTCAAAATGAAATCAATATTGATTTAAATGATGAAATTGTTAAGATATATTTGTTAATGAAATATTATCAAGATGAAGAACATGTATTTCATGAAAGAGATTTAATAAAAGATCATAGAGATGCAAGACGATCTTTTGAAGAAATAGTAAGAAAAAATTATCCACATTTAGAAAAAGTATCTGGAAAAAGTTTACTTATGCTTGTAATTTTAGATAATGTTCCTTTAATAGATATTAATATATTATCTAGGTTTATATTAGTTAATGAAAACAAAAATCTTGCAAATATAATAGGTGGTAAAGGACTTGGACTTTCTATATTAAATACATATGGGTTAAATGTTCCAGAAACATATTTGATAAGCGTAACATCACTAAAAGAAGGCTTGTATAAAGATGAAATGGAAAAATTAAAAAATCAAAATTATGCGATTAGGAGTTCTGCAACAGTAGAAGATAATGAAAATAATTCATTCGCAGGATTATTTATATCAAAGTTAAATGTACCAAAGAATGAAATATATGAGAATGTTGAATGTGTAAGAGATTCAATTAACGATGAAAGAGTTAATTCATATGTAGAACATTTTAATACTGATAATCCATATATGTCAGTGGTAGTTCAGAAGTTTAAAGAACCCATTCTTTCTGGAGTATGGATAGGAAATAATATTAATTCTGGATATTTAGAATGGGTTAATGGTAATGGAGAAAAATTAGTAAGTGGACATGTAAAACCTACTTCTGAAAAATGGCCTAATAATGACAATAATAATTTAAATGTGAAGGGTAATAATGTAGGAGAAAGCTGTCTAGAATTACAACAAAAACTAAATTCTTCTGCAGATCTTGAATGGTGCATTTTAGATGATAAAATAGTATGGTTACAATATAGACCAGTAACAAAGAAAATAGAGTATAAAGAAGCAAGCACAACAGAAAATTCTTTTGTTGGTGTTGCGGCATCTAGAGGAACAGTAATAGGCAAACCTATTTATTTAGAAGGACTAGATGAAGTAGATACTTTCGAAGATGGAAGCATATTACTAACTGATTATACAGATCCAGATTGGGTTCCTATTATTCTTAGAAGTTCTGGAATAATAACTGCGGAAGGTGGTTTTTTATCTCATACTGCAATTATTTCAAGAGAACTTGGAATTCCATGTGTAACAGGACTGGGTTATGATGCTATTGAAAAATTAAAGGATGAAGAACAAATAGAAGTAAATGGAAATAATGGAAGTGTAAAATTTGTAAAATAAATACGAAATGAAAACATAAGTATAATATGAATTTATATTTGTGTTTTTTATTGACTTGCAAGTTAACAAGTAGTATACTATGTTTAATTAACTGAAAGCTAATAACGGATTGATGTAATACTTCTGATTAAATGTGAATATATATAATATAGATAAATTTGTGGGGTAAAAAAATGAAAAAAAATTTAATTTCTGTAAATTTGTATAAAACTTTACTCAACGATGATTTGAAAATTGACGATTATACTATTAAAGTTATAGAAGAATGTAAAAATAAAGGCTCTAAAGTATTAATAAATACTTCTCATAGTTATAATGAAGTTTTAAAGTATAAAAAAATAATAAAGCCGAATTTTATTTCTTGCTTTAATGGCAATTATATTTTTTCAGACGAACATATATTTTTTTGTAATCCGTTAAATAAAATAGAAGTGAAAAAAATAATTGATGAAGTGGTAAAAAATAATGATTTATTTATAATTGAATGTTTAAATACTTCTTATAGAAATAGAATTGATAAATATGATTTTATTGAAACAATATATTCTGATATCAATAAAATTAACTTAAATGATTGCTTTTCAATAACAATATTTACAGATAATATTGATTATGTTAAAAAAATCTGTAAAAAATATAATCTTGTAATTATTTATAAAAGTTTTTTAAATTGCTATAAAATATATCCTAAAGGATCGGAAAAATCAAATGTAATTAATATTATAAATAAATTCTTTTATGATGAATATAATATAATTTCGTTTGGAAATGACAAAACAGATTATGAAACATTAAAAAAATCTAATATTGGAATAAAAATGAAAAATTCTAATGGATTAGATAACATTAATTTTTGGACTAGCAGTAATAATGACTCTGGTGTAGCAAAGTTTTTAACGAGTTTTTATAACTTAGATTTAAAAGCAAACTATGATAAAGTTAAAATTTTAGATTGTACACTTAGAGATGGTGGACACTTAAATAATTGTGAATTTGGTTATTCAACTATAAAAAAAATAATTCAAAATCTTTCAAATAGTAATATAGATATAATTGAAATAGGTTTTTTAGAAGATTGTATATATGATAAGAATAAGACTAGATTTAATTATGTATATGAAGCAAATAATTTACTAAGTAAAATTGATTTAAAAAATTCAATTATATCACTACTTGTTCAAGTAGATAAATATGATATAAACAAACTAGAAAATTGTGATGGTTATGTAAAAATGATTAGGGTATCATTTCATAAAGAATATTTAAATAAAGCAATAAAATATTGTAAATTGGTTAAGAAAAAGGGTTATATATGTTCAATAAATCCAATTAATTTTTCTGGATATAATAATTTAGAAATAATTGAATTAATAAAAAAAGTAAATGAAATAGATATTGATTATTTTTCTATTGTAGATACATTTGGCTTACTTTTAAATAATGATTTCAATAATAAATTAAATCTTATAAATAATTTATTAAGAAATGATATAAATGTAGGTTTACACCTTCATGATAATTTATCTTCTGCGTTTGGGGCAGCACAAATACTTATGCAGAAAAATACAAGATATAAAAATGTAATAATAGATTCTGCAGTTTTAGGAATGGGAAGAGATCCTGGGAATCTTAAAACGGAATTAATAACATATTATTTAAATACTTATAGTGATAAAAAGTATAAGATGAAATATATTTATGAATTAATGGAAAATGAAGTTTTAAACTTTAAAAAAATATATGATTGGAAACCAGATTTCTCATATTCTATAAGTGCTTTTGAAAAAACTCATAGAACATATGCCGAATACTTAAAAAATAAGAAAATTGGTTATCAAAAAATAGAAAAATATATGAAGAAAATACCGTTAGAACATAGAGTTAGATATAACGAAAAAATAATCGAAAATATATTAGAAGAGGGGGAATAATAATGTATTTAGATAAGTATATAGAAGAGCACGGAAAACAAACAGATTATCCTATTTTTGATGATGTAATATATAAAGATATTGATTTTCCAACAAATGATCTTTTCTTGGCACAATTTAAAGGAATGAATTTTAATGCTGTTGATATTGTTGTAAAGTACTTAGCAATAGAAAATTATTATGGACTTAATGATTTTGGATTTGATTTATATAAAAAAATGCAAATGCTTAGAACAGGCAAAGATTGGAATGATAGGTTTATTTCTTTGATAAAATCTGTAGAAAATTCTTATGATAATGAGTCGAAAATAGAAACAGATTTAAACTATTCTATACATGATGGCGCACATAGAACTGCACTTGCATTATTTCATAATAAAAAGAATGTTCCAGTTAGATTATTTAATACATCAATTTATAGAAGAAGTTATGATTTATCTTGGTTTTATGAAAATTTATTTACTAAAGAAGAATTAGAAATTATAAAAAATAAATTTAACGAAATAGTCGAGATGATAAATGAACCATATTATTGTATATTGTGGACTCCAGCAAGAAATAAATTTGATGAAATAGAAAAAGATATTTCTAAAATATCTAGTGATGTTTCTATTTTATCCAGTGAAAATATAAGTATAAAAAAAGAGAATATTAAGAAATTTATTTATGATATTTATAGTACTGATGATATAAAAATGGAAAAATTAGATAAAAAATATAGTGCGATGATAAAATCACTTGAAATGGATGATTACAACTCTCTTGATTATATAATCAGGGTACTAAAATTAAATTTAAAATATCCAGATTTTAGAGTTAAACCTATGACCGGATTACCACAATCAAAAGAAACAATGAAATTAAAACAAATTATTAGAGATACGTTTAAAGCATATGTTACAGAATATTATTATGACATAATAATGCATGTTACTGATAACACTATTCAAAATAGAGAAGTAGAAAAAATTTTGGAAAAAGAAAGGATAATAAATAAATGAAAAAGAAAGTTATTGGAATGATTCCATCAAGAATGAATAGTACAAGATTTCCTGGTAAGGCACTTGCGTTAATACTTGGTAAACCAATGATTTATTGGGTATATAAAAGTGCAAGTAAAGTAAAAAAGTTAGATGAAATTTTTATTGCAACATCTGATAAAGAAATAGAAGAATGTTGTAATAAATATAATATAACATGTATATGTAACGAAACAAATGAAACAACCGCAGCGCAAAAAATAGCGATAGAATCAGATAATTTAGATGGAGATATTTATATAAATATACAAGGTGATGAACCTTTAATTGATCCAGGTGCTATAGAATCTATAATAGATGTAATGTTAAATGATGAAAGTTTAGAATATGTTGGATTAAAAAGTAAAATTACTAATGAAGAAGAATTTTATGATAGAAATGTTGTAAAAGTAGTGACAGATAATGATAATTTTGCAATGTATTTTTCTCGTTCGCCTATTCCTTATGAATTTGAGTATGGAAAAGCATACAGAGTAATGGGATTATATGGTTATACGAAGGAGTTTTTACAAAATTTTAAGAATAGTGAAAAAAGCGATTTGGAAAAATTAGAACATGGAATAGAAATGTTAAGAGTTATGGAGAAAGGCCATAAAATTAAATTAATAGATACAAATTATAAATCAATCGGAGTAGATTTAAAAGAACATATTAAGGAGGTAGAAAAAATCATGTTAGAAAATGGTAAATATGGTGAATATACTGATTTATATGATGAAAATAAAAATTTAACAGGAGAAAAATTATTTAGAGAAAAAGGAACAAAATTAATTGTACCTAAAGGAAGATATTCAGTTGTTGTACTTGCATTTATAGAAAATTCCAAGGGTGAATTTTTGTTTCAAATGACATCAAAAAGAAAGAAAAATGTATGGGCTACAACAGGTGGTCATGTAAAATCAGGTCAAACAAGTAAAGAAGCTATTATAGAAGAAATAAAAGAAGAATTAGGTATAGATATCAATGAAGATGAAGTAAAACTATTTAAAACATATAAATATGATGATGCATTTAAAGATGTATTTTATATAAAAAAAGATATTGATATAAATTCATTAACTTATCAAGAAGATGAAGTAGAGTATGTAAAATACTTAACAAAAGATGAAATATTGGATTTAATAAATAATGATGGTAATATTAGAAAAACAAATATAGATGCATTTCTAGATATAATAAATTAAAAGATATTAACTACTAATTATAGTAGTTATTTTTTTTTATAAATTTATAAAATATATTATAATTCGACAAAATTCTAATCTAATTTGATTAATAATTTTAAAGGTAATTAGATAGGAGAATTTTTATGAATGATATATTAGAAAATTATGAACTTAGAAAAAAAGATTTAACTTTTGAAACTTGGTTTATAGAAGGAATACAATATAATTTTAAATTAGAGGATTTTGAAGAATTACTCGGAATAAATAAAGAAAATTTACTAATATTTAAAAAATATTTAGTATATTTAGATTTTTATAGAGTAAATTATCCAATTTCAATGTCAGAAGAAGATGCATTAAATAATTTTAAAAAGGTTGTTAAGGATGATGATAATAAAGTCTTACTACTTAGTTTCTTTAAGAAACATGAACACTTATTTTGTGACAAAAATGAGGTTAGAAGAAAAAAATTAGTACCAATTGAGTATAATAAACGAATTTTTAGGGGAATTTAAGGTACAAACGGATAATATAAATATCAGGAGGGTATTTATGTTATTGAAGCTGAAAAACGTAAAAAAGAATTATAAAATTAATAAAAACGAAGTACAAGAAGTATTAAAAGATATTAACTTAACTTTAAAAAGTGGTGAATTTGTTTGTATTTATGGAGAAAGTGGATCAGGTAAATCAACACTTATGAATATTATTGGTGGACTTGATGATGATTATATAGGAACAGTTACAATAAATAAAAAAGACATAAAGAAAATAGATAAAGATAATTATAGAAGAGATAAAATTGGTTTTGTTTTTCAAAATTTTAATTTAATACCTTATTTAAGTGTATTTGAAAATGTTATGATTATGTTAGATATGACAAATGTAAAACAAATAAAAAAAATTAAAATGGTAGAATCAGCATTAGAAAAAGTTGGATTACTTGAATATAAAAATAAAAAGGTAACAGAATTATCAGGAGGGCAAAAACAAAGAGTCGCACTTGCCAGAGCGATTATAAATGAATCAGATATTATCTTGGCAGATGAACCAACAGGAGCTCTTGACTCTAAAAATGCAGATAAAGTATTAAAAATTCTAAAACAAATATCAAATGATGGAAAACTTGTCATTGTTGTAACACATTCAAATAAGGTTAAAAAGTATTCTAGTAGAGTAATTACTATAGAAGATGGATTAATAAAAAAGGATGAAATGCTAAAAAATGTTAAAAACGTAAAAAAGAGAAATAAAAGTTTAAAAAGAAATTTAAACTCTTTTATGTGTGTTAAATTAGGATTAAGTAATATTATAAAGAATCTAAAAAGAAATATACTTCTTATAACCGCATCTTCTATAGGGGTTATTGGAATATTAATAAGTCTTTATATTGGAAGCGGTGTAAAAAAATATATTAGTAATGAACTTAAAAATAATGTAAATCCTCTTTTATTTACTGTAAGCGAAAAGGGTAAAAATGAATTATATGATGTAAAATATTATAGTAAAAGTGAAATAGATAAAATAAGAAAAATAGATCATGTTACTAACATAAAAAAAGACATATCATATACGTCTGCATATATAGTTTATAATGGTAAAAAATATGATTTAGTAAGTTTATCAAGTAATTCGAATATTAAAGATAAAAATATAAAATTAGGAAATGTTCCAAAGACGAATGAAATCGTTATAAGTGAATATCTTAGTGATAATATTTTAAACAAAAGACAAAATGATTTAGTTGGAAAAAATATTAAATTATATCTATTAGATTCATCAAGAACTAGTCCTGCGTTATTAACTAAAAATTTAGAAATATCTGGAATATATAAAAATGGGAAAGTTAACTTAATAAATAATTCTAATTATGCATATGTTACTTATAATACTTTAGAAAAGATTTATTCAGAGTTAGATGAAGAATTAAAACCAACAGAAATAAAAATAGAAATAGATAAAAAAGAAAATATAGAATATGTTAAAAAAAGAATGAAGAAAATGGGTTTTGAACTATCAAATATGGAAGAATATACAAATACTATATTTAACTATTTAGATATTGCAACTTATGTATTATCAAGTTTTTCCTTTCTTTCACTTATAGTTTCATGCATAATGATGATTATAGTCTTTAGTATAAACGTTTTAGAAAGAACAAAAGAAATAGGTATTTTAAGAGCAATTGGTTTTAGAAAAAAAGATATAAAGCAGATTTTTAAAACAGAAGCAATTTTAATAGGATTTTTTACAGGAATATTTTCTTGTATTATATCAAAAATATTATCTAGTTTAATAAATAGTGTAACAAAATCTAAATTTGATATAAGTATAGTTAATGCAAATTTAAAATATATGATTTTTGGAATAATTCTAAGTATTTTAATATGTATAATAGGTAATATTATTCCATCAAGAAAAGCAAGTAGATTAAATATAATTGATGCACTTAGATATGAGTAAATAAAGGTATGAAAAAAGTAAAAGTCATGATATAATAATAGTGGGTGAAAAAAGTGAAAAAAATTGGAATAATTAGTTTAATAGTAATAATTATAGATAGAATTTTAAAAGTATTAGTTACAAACAATTTTGTACTTAATGTAAGAAACAAAATTATAGATGGTTTCTTTTATATAACAAATTGCCATAATGAGGGAGCAGCTTTTTCTCTTTTTTCAGGTAATGTACTTTTTTTAATATTTATTACATTAATAGTATTGTTTTTAATTTATAGAACTATTAATAAAGAAAATGTAAATAAAATTGGAATACTTGCATATGGCTTATTATTAGGTGGAATATTAGGTAATTTATATGATAGAATATTCTATGGCTATGTAATTGATTATTTAGATTTTGTAATATTTAAGTTTAATTTTGCAATATTTAATTTAGCAGATGCTGCAATTGTTATAGGAGCAATTTTACTTATTGTATTTGAAGGAAGTGATAATGATGAAAGAAAAAATAAGGATAGAAGTAGAAAACTTAGAAAAGAATGAAAGAATAGATAAATATTTATCAAGTAAATTAGATGATAGTTTTTCAAGAGCAAAAATTCAAAAATTGATTGATGAAGAGTTAATACTTGTAAATGACAAAGTTATAAAAAGTAGTTACAAAGTATCAAATGGAGATGTTATTTTAATTACTGATAAAGAAGAAGATATGAGTGTAAAACCAGAAAAAATGGATATAGATATTGTCTATGAAGATGATGATGTAATGGTTATAAATAAAAAAAGTGGAGTTGTAGTTCATCCTGCACCAGGTAATTATAGTGGAACACTTGTTAATGGTCTTATGTATTTAAGTAAAGATTTAAGCCATGTAAATAGTGAGTTTAGACCAGGTATAGTTCATAGAATTGATAAAGATACTAGTGGACTTTTAATAGTTGCTAAAAATGATAAAGCACATAGAATTTTAGCAGAAGAATTAAAAGAAAAAAAGATAAAAAGAAAATATATTGCACTTGTTTCTGGAGTAATAAATCATGATATTGGTGAAATAGACGCACCTATTGGAAGAGACCCATCAGATAGAAAGAAAATGTGTGTAACAAGTACAAATTCAAAAGATGCAATTACACATTTTAGAGTACTTGAAAGATATAAAAATGCAAGTTTAATAGAATGTGAACTTGAAACAGGTAGAACACATCAAATAAGAGTACATATGAAATATATAAATCATCCTGTTATTAATGATCCAGTATATGGAAAAAATAATCATGGAAAATTTGGACAACTTTTACATGCCAAAGAAATAACATTTACTCATCCAACTACAAAAGAGGTAATGACTTTTTCTTGTGAAGTTCCAGAAGAATTTAATAAAATACTAGAAGAATACAAAGAAGAGTAGGAGATAAAATGGATTTAACAATAATGGATAATTATGATTTACTTGTGATGAAGATAATACATTATTTTATTGTAAAAGAAAACTATAGTCCTATTATAATAAAAGGAATAGAAGATGAGATATGGCTTGAAAATAAAAATAATGAATATAGTATTGTTAGAATAGTTACAAGAAAAATTATAAATAAAGAACAATATGATTATGATGTATTAAAAACAAAACATATAGCAAAGCAATTAAAAAGAAAATTATTAGACTTTTCTATGAATGTATTATCTATATACTTAGATAAAAATTTTTATACAAAAGAAATAGATAACTTTGATGATAAATATATTGGAATAGTTGTTAAAGATGAAGATAGTTTTTTAACAAATGAATATATTAAAAAAAGTTATAAAAATATGGAAGATGATTTTAAATATGAAGAAACAGGTTTTGAACTAGTTGGTAGAATTACAAGAGAAATAGAAGAAAAAAATATAAAAGAAGGAAAAGAAAGAGAGAAGTTTATGAAAAATAGAAAACCAATCGCAACATATGTACTTATATTAATTAATATTATAGTATTTATACTTATGTATTTATTAGGCAATGGTTCAGAAGACACACAAACGTTAATTAATTTTGGAGCAAATTATGTAGTTTTAACAAAGGCAGGAGAGTATTATAGAATTATAACATCAGCATTTTTACATATTGGTATATTTCATTTATTAATTAATATGTACTCATTATATATTGTTGGAACTCAAGTTGAATATTTTTATGGAAAAGTAAAATATTTAATAATTTATTTCTTTAGTGCAATTATGGGATCATTGTTTACAGTTGCATTATCTTCGGCAAATACAGTAGCAGCAGGTGCTTCAGGAGCAATATTTGGTCTTCTTGGTTCAATATTATACTTTGGAGTTAAATATAGAGGATATATTGGTAACTCTTTGATAAATCAAATTGTACCAGTTGTAATACTAAACTTAATTATTGGATTTACAACTCCTGGAATAGGAAATGCAGCTCACATTGGTGGACTTATTGGTGGATATCTAATATCTATGGGAGTAGGTATAGGTATTGATAATAGAGAACAAAAAAGTTCTAGAGTAAATGGAATAGTAATAAGTGTTATACTTACAATATTCATGATTTATATTGGATTTATGAGATAATAAAACTAGGAAAAATCCTAGTTTTTTATTGTGTAAATAATTAGTAAAGTATTTTTCTTTTGTTGATTTAATTAGTTATAAAATGATATACTAAAATTAAGATAGGAGGAAAGAATATGAATGAGAATAACGAAAAAGTAGTTAAAACAAAAACAAGCAAAGGTGTAATTGCATTATTAGTAATATTAATTTTAATTGTTATTGGACTATCATCATACATTGTTTATGATAAATTTATAAGTAAAGATAACGTTAAAGAAGAGATTAAAAATACTAAAAATGAAGAAAAAAATGAATCGGAATCCAATGAAAACGAATCTAATTCTTTGAAAGGTAAAAAGTTTGTATTGTCAACAGAGGGTAATAAAAAGGATTTTTATTTTAATTTTATTAGCGATACAGAATATGAATGTCTTATATCTGATATTGATGGTAAAGTCAATAACGATTATAAATATAATTCAAAAGGTACTTATACATACGATGGGAAAAATATTACTTTATCCGATTCAAAAATAGATGTAATTCTAAAGAATTCTATGTTATATGTAAATTTTGATAATTATAAATTTGCAAGTGAAACTGAAAATTGCTATGATGTTTATTTTGATGTTAATAAAATAAATGAGGAATTTAAAAAAATAGGTGATATTGCTGCAAAAGAAAGAATAGAAAACTGGAATAGTAATCATTCAATAAAAATCAATAAAACAGAAGGCAAAGTTGATTCATGTTATAGATATGAAAATGATGCTGATAATTATATGGCATGTAGTATAAATGTACATCAATATTTTAACGATTATGATCAATATGCTTGTATTAATGATTCAACAAGTATTTATCAAGAATCTGTAATCTCATCAGGTAAATGTGAAAGTGATCATAGTGTTTATTGGTCATTCAGAGGAGTGTATAGAAATGAAAATGGATATACAATATCTGGAAGTTGGACAGGTTAAAAAAATCCTAATTATTTAGGATTTTTTCTGTGTTTTTAAAATTTAACTTAGCAATACTTCTAAGTTTTTCTTTACCAAAATTTTGAACTATTTTCTTTCCATAATCATCAACTAAAGTACTTGCGCCTTTTGGAATAAATGATCCAAGACTATTTCCCATTTTTTCAATTTCTTTTAAAAATAGATATCTACTTATTATAGAAGAACAAGCAACAGATAAACATTTATCTTCTGCTTTAGTTGTAAATTTTATCTTTCTAAATACATTAGGTTCACTTTTTAAATAATTATAATAATTTCTTTCTGGAGTAAATTGATCTACTACAACCATATCATATACGAAATTATCTTTTTTCATAAGACCTAAAATTGCTTTGTTATGATATATTGCTTTAATTTTGTTCATATTATAACCATTATCTTGCATATTATTATATTCTGTGTTAGATATTATTTCTTCTTGATGTGGTATTCTTTTAATTATTTCTGGTGCAATTTTTAAAATTTTATCATCAGTAAGTTTTTTTGAATCTCTAACACCCAGTTCTTCAAGGAAAGAAATATCTTTTCTATTTACATAAGATGCACAAACTATAATAGGTCCAAAATAATCACCAGTACCAACTTCATCAGAACCAATAGAATTAATAAAATAGTAATCAGTTTTATCATCATCAACTTTTTTTTCTTTTTTAGGTTCTATTGTAACTGGTTTACCGTTAAGAATCATTTCAGTTTCTTTCCATATATTCGCATCTATATCTGCACTTACACCTTGAAAAACAACTTTACCAGATTCATAAAGTGTAATTACAGTATCTGCATCTTTTGCTTGAAATAAAGCATATGCAGGAGTTTTATCTCTTTTTATATATTTATAATGCTCACACATTTTATCCATTGTATTTTTACTTATTTTAAAAGAAATTGTCATTAAAAAATCACCTCATAAGAATATTTTATCATAAATCTTTATTTTTTGGTAAAATTATAATATAATTAATATGTAAAGTAAAGGAGAATAGATATGCTTGACATTATAATTATAATGATAATATTATTTGGTGCGATTGTAGGTTTTAAAAGGGGAATAATAAAACAGAGTGTAATTACAGTTGGAATGATTTTGGTGCTTATACTATCATTTATACTTAAAAATCCTGTATCATCAATAATGTATGAACATTTACCATTTTTTAGTTTTGGTGGATTATTTGAAAATTTAGCAGTTTTAAATATAATTGTATATGAAGGATTTGCATTTTTATTAGTTTTTTCAGTATTAAGTACAATTCTTATTATACTTATAAAAATAAGTTCAGTATTTGAAAAAATATTAAGAGCAACTATAATACTTGCGATTCCATCTAAAATTTTAGGAGCAATTTTAGGAGCTGTAGAATATTATTTAATAGTGTTTATAATATTATTTATATTATCATCACCAATATTTGGACTTAATAATAACGAATTTTTTACAGAATCAAATATTAGAAACTTTATTTTAGAAAAAACACCATTTGTATCTAAAGAGATTGATAGTACAATATCATCATTAAATGATATTAATGATTTAATAAAAGAAAAAGATGAATTATCAGATTCAGAATTTAATTGTAAATCAATTGATATAATGGAAAAAAATAAAGTTATAGAAAAAGATTCACTTGAATATTTATATTCAAAAAATAAAATAACAAAATGTAAAGTGGGAGAATAATTATGAGCGTAAAAATATTAAATAAAGATAATTTTAATAATGAAATAAATGGGAAAATGGTATTAGTTGACTTTTTTGCTAAATGGTGTGGACCTTGCAGAATGATATCACCAATAGTAGAAGAATTATCAAATGAAATAAATTATGTTTCATTTTGTAAAGTTGATGTAGATGAAAGTGGTGAAATTGCAAATACATTTGGAGTACTTAGTATACCAACTTTATTACTATTCAAAGAGGGAAAATTAATATCAAAAAAAGTTGGATTTCAAAGTAAAGATGAATTAACAAGTTGGATAAATGAAAATAAATAAAAGAAAGTTTTTAAAAACTTTCTTTTAAATTGCTCTCATTAAGTTTTGATTTTTATATGGATTTTTCTTATCTATTTTGTCATAGAAAAGTATACCATCTAAATGATCATATTCATGTTGGAATGCTATCGCAAGTTCTTCTCTTAATCTTATTTTATGTTTATTACCATCTATATCATAGTATTCAGCATTAAGTCTTGCATATCTTGGAACGATACCTTCAATTTCTCTGTTTACACTAAGGCATCCTTCACCACCATCAACATAAACCATTTCTTCTGAATGACTTAAAATCTTTGGATTAATGAAAATATAATTTTCAAATTTTCCTTCTTCATATTCATAAACAATTACAAATATTCTTTTTAAAATTCCAACTTGTACTGCAGAAAGTCCCATACCAGGTCTTAAATTATACTTTTCTGCTTCTTCTTCAATTTGGCTTAAAGTAAGCATCTCAATTGATTCATCTATGAATTTTTTATATTTATCTTCTAAAGGAAAAGTTACATCAATACTTTTTTTTCTAAGTCTTTTATCCTTTTCATCTAAAATTTGATTAGATTTAATCATATACATCACCCCTAAATCCGATAAATATTTTATCATATTTTATTTAATATGTAAAATTTTTCTTGATGTGTGTAAATAAGAACTAAAATATACAAATAAATTTACTAGATTTGTTATAATTGTGCATGAAGTAGCATTAAATATTCTACTAGAGGAGGCTTTTATGGAAAAAGTAATAGTAACATGTGATAGTGGTATAGATCCATTAAATATGGATAATATGATACCTGCAACTATAATTGAAAATAAGGATAAGGCATATAGAGATGTTATTGATATAGATTCAAAATCTATACTGGAAAAAACAAAAAATGGAAGTGTGTTTACAACTGCTTCACCAATATTAAGTGACTTTATGGATAAATTTGAATCAATATTAAAAGATAAAGAAGACGTTGTACATTTAAGTATGAGTAGTGGTATTAGTGAAGGAAGTTTTAATTCTGCTTCACTTGCCGCAAATGAGTTAAATGATGAATATGAAAATAAAATATATGTTGTAGATACATTTACAGGCGCAACTGGTGGGACACTTATTAGTGAAATTGCTGAACATTTAAGAAGAAAAGGTTATGATGCTAAAAAAATAGTCAATTACTTAAATGATATAAAGAAAAGGATTGCATCTAGTTTTTATGTACCTGATCCAAAAGGATTTATAAGAAGTGGAAGAAATAAATCAGAATTATGCAAAAAAGAAAAAGCTTTATTAATTGGTCTTAAAACGGCAGTTATTGCGGGTATAAAGTTTAGGGTTGACTTTAATGATGAAGGTAATTTATTTACTAAAAATATATTTAAATCCAAAAGAAAAGATGGAATGATTAATTTTACAAAAAATATAGTAAATAATGAAAATAAAGAGTCTTTTGAAAGTAGTGCTGTAGTAGTTGGTACTCTTAATGAAAAATATGTAAATATGGATGATATAGTAACATATTTAGAAGATTTACATTATTTTGATAGAGTAATTAGAAGAGATATAAATGGAGTAGTCGCATCATATGGATGTGATGATTTATGTGGAATAAGTCTAATTAAAAAACCTCTTGGATAGACCAAAAGGCTTTTTTTGTTTAGTTATTTCTATTAAAGAATCCTGCTCCTATAACTATTACAAGTAATATAAATAATACTAATATAATAGCGGCACCTGAGCCATTATTATATCCATAACCAGTATTTACTGGATAAACATAACCACCTTGATTACCGCCACAGCAAGGATTATTATATCCATAACCACCACTGTATCCGTAATAATACATAACGTTACCTCCTTTTTGTTTTCTATTATATTGTATTAATAATGTAAATAAAATGTTATTTAATTTACCTAATATCTAGGTAATTTTATATATTTATGTTAAAATTATATTAGGTGATAAGAAAATGATAAGGGCATTTAATAAAATGGACAAACCATTATTAATTTTATCAATATTTATGTTTATCTTTGGTTTATTTATGATACTTGATGCATCAAGCATGAAATCATTTTTAAATACAGGAGAAAATACAAAATATTTTTTTAGACAATTAATATTTTTAGTTTCAGCACTTGTAATGGCAATTATAATAATTAGAAAACCATTAAAAAAATATAATAAATTAATATTCTTGATTGCGGTAGTATTAATACTAATGCTTATATTTTTACTTGTTGCAGGAGAAGAAACATCTGCGGGTGTTAAAAGCTGGATTTATATTGGACCATTTGGTCTTCAACCGAGTGAATTTGCTAAAGTAGCACTTATTTTATTTACTGGTGTATACTATCAAATGAATCAAAAAAGACTAGATAATCCTGTAGTAGCATTAACACCACTTGTATTAGGCGCAATATTTACAATTTTAACGCTTTTACAACCTGATGGTGGTACAGGACTTATATTATTCTTTATATCAGTTATATTATTTTATTCATCAAATGTAAGTAAAGAAATAAAAGTTAAAACAACTTTCGCAGGACTCGTAGTTGTAGTTATTATTTTACTTATTCTTCTTGTAACAGGTGGAAGCGCATTAACAGGAATGCAGAAATCTAGATTTAATTATAAAAAACCATGTACTAGATATCAAGAAGATACAGGATATCAAGTATGTAATGGTTATATTGCTATAAACAATGGTAAATTATTTAGTATAGAACCAGGAAATAGTAAACAAAAATATTTATATTTACCAGAAGCATATACTGACTTTATATTTCCAATAGTAGTAGAAGATATGGGACTTATTACGGGAATTGTTGTTATACTTATTTACATGATAATAATTATTAGAATATTTATGATTGGACTTAGGTCATATAATATAGTAAACAGGACTATTTGTTATGGAGTCGCGAGTTATATTTTACTTCATGTAGTTATAAATTTAACTGGTGTTTTAGGACTTGTTCCTTTAACAGGTGTACCACTTCCATTTTTAAGTTATGGTGGTTCATTTGCGCTTACTCTAGCAATAGGACTTGCTCTTGTACAGAGAGTTTCAATAGAAAATTACAATTTTTTACAAAAAAAAGTTCTAAAATAGGGGAATTTGCACTTCTTATAGAGAATATATCTATAGGAGGTGTTTTTTTATGAAAAAAATAGAAGAAAATTTTAAGTATGTAATTTTAGGTGTTTTAGTATTGTTTACCATTATTTCAGTTTTAATAACAAATGGTGCGAGCGCTAAAGAAAATGATAGTATTATTAAAGAAAATAATCAAAGTAATGAGAAAAAGTATTATTATGTAGATATTAAAGGTGAGGTAAAAGATCCAGGTGTGTATAAGTTAAAAGAAGGATCAAGAGTAATAGACGCAATAAATGCATCAGGAGGTTTAAAAGAAAATGCAAATACTTACTCAGTTAATTTAAGTAAAAAAATAACTGATGAAATGATTATTATTGTGCCATCAAACTCTGAAAATACAAATGTAAGTAATAATACTATAACTCAAAATACGAAAAATAGTAGTTTAGTAAATATTAATACTGCAACTACAAAAGAACTTTTATCTATTACTGGAATAGGTGAATCAAAAGCAAGTAATATAGTAAAGTATAGAGAAGAAAATGGTAATTTTAGTTCTATAGAAGATATTAAAAATGTATCTGGAATAGGCGATTCTTTATTTGAAAAAATTAAAAAGTATATTACAGTGTAATTATATATTCTATATATTACTTGTATTAAGCTTAATTTATTCGTTTATTTTTATTAATTTTATTATAGTAAAATCAGAATATAAAGATAGTGACAAGAATTTATATGGAACAGTTATAGATTATAAAAAAAGTAAAGATAAAACTACGATATGGGTAAAAGGAAAAGAAAAGGTACTTGTAAATTATTATAGTGATATAAATGTATCTTATGGTGATTATATATATGTTTATGGTGTATTTAAAAAGCCTAAAGAAAATGGTAATTTTAATCTGTTTAATTATAAAAAATATTTACTAAGTAATAAAATAAATTATGCTGTAACAGCTAGTAAGATTACTATAATAAAGAAAAATGATAATGTTTTTTATACACTTAAAAATAATTTACTTAAAAGAATTGAAAGTGCAAATAGATCAAAAGGATATATACTTGCATTTCTATATGCTGATAAAAGTTTAATTGAAAAAGATATTTATACTAAATATCAGAAAATTGGTGTTAGTCATTTGTTTGCAGTATCAGGTATGCATGTATCTTTAATATCAATAGTTTTACTAAAATTATTAAACAAAATAAAAGAAAGAAAAAGATATATAATCGTTTCAATTTTCTTAAGTATTTACTTATTTTTAACAAATTTTACAATATCAATGGTACGAGCAACTTTTCAATTTATATTATTTTTTATAAATAAAAGTTTTAAATTAAACATAGATAATTCAAATTTAGTTATTTTACTTTTTTCAATATTAGTAATTATAAATCCTTATAATATTTATAATATTGGATTTTTATTTTCATTTATAATCAGTTTTACTTTAATAAGATGTAGTAAATTAATTAAAGGAAAGTTTATTATTAAATCACTTAAAATATCATTAATATCATTTTTTTCATCAATGCCAGTTCTTATTAATAACTTTTTTGAAGTTAATTTTCTTGGTATTATTCTTAACATTATTTATATACCATTTGTTTCATATATATTATTTCCGCTAAGTTTAGTTACAGTATTATTTCCTAGTTTAGATAATATATTATATATGTTTATAAGTTATTTTGAAAAAATTACAGACTTTTTTTCTAATATAAAATTTCTTTCTTTTTCAATATGTAAGATGAATATTTTTTTAATAATTATATATTACATAATATTTATATATATTTTAAAAAGAAAAAAGAAATTGATTTATAAAATTATTATAGCAATTATAAGTTTAACCTTTCTTATTAATAATGGAAGAATAGTAAATAATGAAGTAAGTATTTTAGATGTTGGGCAAGGTGATTCATCTCTTATTAGATTAAAAAATAAAAATATATTAATTGATACTGGAGGAAATATTAATTATGATATATCTAAGAATATACTTATTCCATACTTTAAATCAGTAGGTATTAAAAAAATAGATTATTTAGTTTTAACTCATGGTGATTACGATCATATGGGAGAAGCGATTAATTTAGTAGAAAACTTTAAAGTAGAGAAAGTAATCTTTAATTGTGGCCTATATAATGATTTGGAAAACAAATTAATAGAAGTCTTAGACAAAAAGAAGATAAAGTATTATTCCTGTATTAAAGAATTAAATATTGATAATAATAAATTCCATTTTTTACAAACAAAAGAATATGATAATGAAAATGAAAATAGTAATGTTATATATACGGAGTTAAATGGTTATAAGTTTATGTTTATGGGAGATGCAGGAGTAGAGAAAGAAAAAGATATATTAGAAAAATATAATGTTTCAAAAATTGATGTATTAAAAATTGGTCATCATGGAAGTAAAACAAGTAGTGATAAAAGTTTTATAGATGAAATTAATCCTAAATATAGTGTTATAAGTGTTGGCAAGAATAACAGATATGGTCATCCAAATAAAGAAGTGTTAAATAATTTAGATAATTCAAAAATATATAGAACGGATATAAATGGAGAAATACAAATAAAGATAATAAGAAATAATTTTAGTATTAAAACATGTAAATGATGGAAAGGAGAAAAAATGAACGAAATAAAAAAATATACTGAAAAGATATTTGAAGATATAAAACATATAGATGAAAGTGGTAAAGAATATTGGGAGGCTCGAGAATTACAAAAAGCGCTAGAGTATAAAGAGTGGAGAAATTTTAAGTTAGTAATAGACAAGGCAATAATATCTTGTAATAACAGTAATTTTAATGTGTTTGACCATTTTGTCCAATCCAACAAAATGGTAGAAATAGGTTCTGGTGCAAAAAAAATAAATATGTAATTGAATATTGTTCAGATAATAGAATAATAGCAAGAAAATATGAATTAATATAAAAGTCTACACAGAATTTAAAAACCAAAATATACTATTAATGAATAATATAAATTAATTTGAATAATATATTATTAGTGTTGGAAAATAAAAACAGGTTATTTATTAACCTGTAATTATTATACGCTACTGCTTCTTTAGCAAGCGTTTATATAGATTAAAGGAATTTTATAAAAATTCCTTTTTTATATTTTTCTATATAATCCAATTGCTTTTCCAACTATAGTAACACTATCTAATATTATTGGAGCCATTGTATCATTTTCTGGTTGAAGACGGAAATATCCATTTTCTTTATAAAATGTTTTTAATGTAACACCATAGTCATCAGTCATAGCAACTACCATATCGGCATTGTTTGCAGTTTGTTGTCTTTGAATTATAACTATATCATTATCATGAATACCAGCATTGATCATTGATTCACCATTTACTCTAAGAGCAAATACTTCTCTTCTTGCAGGGATTAGGTAAGATGGCACAGTAAAATATTCATCAGGCATTTCAATTGCTTCAATAGGATTACCAGCAGCAACCTTACCTAAAAGCGGAATATCTACGCTATCTGCTTCTTCATATTCATTTTTTACAAGTAATTCAATAGCTCTATTTTTTGAATTACCTTTTGAAATATATCCCTTTTCTTCTAATGTATTTAAATGTGCATGAACGGTTGCTGGTGAAGATAAATTAAGTGCGGCACATATTTCTCTTACAGTAGGTGGATATCCTTTTTTAGCAAGGAATTGTTTTAAATAATCTAATACATTATTTTGCTTACTTGTTAACTTTTCCATTATATCTCTCCTTATAACAATTTCATTTTAACATACAAAATGTAAAATGTCAAACAATTGTTCGAAATATTATTGACACGAATATTTGTTCGTGATAGAATTTAGTCAGAAAGAAGGGTTAGTATGAAAAAATATTTTGGTTATCTAGTAGTTATTGTTGTTGGAGTTTTAGGATTCTTACTTATGATGGAAAGAGCAAGTAATATAGATAATAATTTATCAAAACAGGAAATTTATGAGGAAATATATTCATAAAAACTCAAATCCTGGTTTTTTTTTATTTTCTTTTGTGTTAATATTAAAATATTAGGAGATGTAAAATATGATAGATGTAATTATTCCAGCATATAATGCTCATAAAACAATTGAAAGAACATTATATTCTATAGCGTATCAAAGAAATTCAGAAGATTTTAGTGTGTATATTATAAATGATAATTCTGCAAAGGATTATAGTAAAGAAATAGATTTTTTTAAAGATTTTATTAACATAAAAGAATTAAAATTAAATGAAAATAAAGGCCCTGGTTATGCGAGACAATATGGATTTGATCAGTCAAAAAGTGAATATGTTGTTTTTATAGATTCTGATGATATTTTTGCAACACCACTATCCGTAATTACATTGTATAAAAAGATAGAACAAGAGTCTTTGGATGTTGTTTTTAGTACTTTTTTAGAAGAAACTAGTGATAATAAATTTAATATTTTTAATAATGATGATATAGCATTGCATGGTAAAATTTACAGAAGAAAATTTCTAGAGGATAATAATATTAGATTTCCAAATTACTATGCAGAAGAAGATAACGCATTCAATCATTTGGTTTTATTATATAATCCTAAAATGGATATTGTTAGTGAAAAAACATATATATGGATGAATAATGAAAACTCATTAACTAGAAAAGGAAATTATAGAGAAAATTCTATATATAATTACTCTAAATCGATGCTTTATGCATTAGAGTGTGGAATAAAAGGAAAATGTTCAGAAAAAAAATTAGCATCCTTATCATACGAATCACTTTTAACTATTTATTATGGATTTGATTTTTTAAATAAAAATAAAAAACTAATAAAGAATATAAAAAAGATTAAAAAAATATATGACAATTATATTCTTGAAATATCAGATGTAGATAAATTTAATATTTTACAATATAAAATGAAATGTGCAGTATCAGAGGGATATACCGATAATGTACTTAGTCCATTAATCACATTTGACGAATTCTTAAATGAAATAAAAGTGGAGGAAATATAGTATGGTAGATATAATTATTCCAGCGTATAATGCACATAAAACAATTTCTAAAGCATTATTGAGTATATGCATGCAAACAATTAAGGATAAGATTAATGTATACATAATTGATGATTGTTCAGATCATGATTATAAAAAAATTATAAATAAATTTAAAGATAGAATTAATATAACACAATATAAACTTGATAAAAACAGTGGACCAGGAGTTGCTAGACAATATGGTTTAGACCATTCAAATGGTGAATATATTTATTTTTTAGATGCAGATGATATGTTTATTGATATTTATTCTTTAGAAACGCTTTTAAAAAATATTAGTAATAATGATATTATTTGTGGAAATGTTTATTATGAAGATTATGATAACACAGTGCTAACTATTTCAAATAATTATAGTTTTCAGTTACATGGTAAATTATATAAAAGAGAATATATTGATAAAAATAATTTTCATTTTAATAATAGTAGAAATGGCGAGGATAATTGTTTTAATAGGCTTTTGAAAATTGGTACAGATGAATATTCATATATTAATAGTGATGTATTACTTTATTCTTGTACAAAAGAAAGTATAACTAATAATATAGAAGATTATTGTTATAATGAAGTTCCAATATTATGTAAGAATATGTTATGGATGGCAGAAGAAGCGGATAAAAGGGGTTTCAATAAATATAAAATTGTATATGAATTATATAATGAGTTAGTTCATTTTTCAAATATGTATACAAAGTATTTCAAAATAAAAAATGATATAGTAAAACTAGAAGATAGTTTTACGAAACTTTATGATAAAATGCGCGAATATGGTATAGAATTAGAAAGTACTGATAAAAATGAAATTGTTTTTGGAAATATTGCAGGGAATGATGTTTTAAATATGATTGAATATATATTTTTTAATTTATCGAAAAAATAATCTAATAATTGACATAATGTAAAAATAAGTGGTATTATATATGTATAAAATAGCGGAGGGAGGTGAAGGTTGTGGATTTAAGTATTGATTATAATCAAACAAGACAATTAGGAAATAGTATTTTGGAAAAAGCAAATGATTTTTCAGAAGTACTAAATAAAATAACTAGTGAAAATGATAATCTTAAGAATTCTTGGAAAGGTAGCGATGCTGATAAATATACAGGTGCTGTTGCTGCTGAAATAGAAAATATGAAAGTCTTAAATAAAACAATTAATGAAATGGGTGAGTTTCTTATAAGTGCTGCAAGCGCATATCAAAGAGTAAATGAAACAAACCAAGATGGAATCAGATAGGAGGAATAAAAGATGAACGGATCTACATTAACATATTCACAAATTATAAGTGTTAGTTCTAATTTGAATAGCTATGCAAGAGAAATGCAAGCAATTTTAGATGAGATAACATCTTTAGCATCAAGATTAGGAAATGAAGATGTTTGGGCTGGTAATGCCGCAATGGAATCTAAACAAAAATTTAATGCTGTAAGTGCAAAATTTGCTGATTTTTATAAAGCAGTAACAGATGAAGCTGCTCATTTATCATCAGTAGTAGAAAATTATAAAAAGGCAGATAGTCAAATTATGGGTTAAAAAAGATCTCTATTATTAATAGAGACTTTTGTCAGTGAATATTAATTCGTTAGTATTTACTGACGAAAGTATGGAGGGTAAAATATGGAAGATATATATGTAAATTATGCTGAATTTGATAGGGTTGAAGATGAACTTAGAGAATGTTCAGCAGCAATAAAAAGTGATAGTGCTAAATTAAATCAATATGCAGAAGAAATAAGCCGTTATTGGACAGGTACTGCTTCAAATGCATTTCGTAGTAAATTAGAAGATATAATTGAATATTTTCAAAGTATTCAGAATGAAGTTGAAGATGATGCAAGTACTGTAAAAGGTTCAAAAAATGTTTATCAAAAATTTGAAGCTTATTTTTTAAGTAAAAATATGTAGATGGGAGTGTAACGTATGGATAATATAACGATTAAATATGATGCTGTACTTAGTATTTGCGATGAAATTACTAAAGTTATTCGTGATTTGAATGAGCAGATAGAACAAGTTAATAGAATTACTAATAACAATAATTTTTGGCAAGGAATGGCCGCAAATAAGTTTTCTACAGAAGTTAGAAAAAAATATGATAATGTTTCGGAAATGACAGACAAAATAATACCTGCTTATCTTGAACAAATTAAAACTATTGTAGAATATAATAGAAAAACAGATGGTCAAATAAGTGCTACAGATATAATAAGTGCAAATTCAATTGTTAAAATAACTGCAAGTACTGCATTAATAACAAGAATTGCACAAATTACATCTGGTGTTAAAGCAAATACAAATGTTTCGTCAAAAACAACAACATCAACAGATGCAAAAAAATCATCAGAAATAAAAACAGATACAAAAGCAAATGATAATGTTAAGTCAAATACTGATAATAGCAAGAAAAATATAAATCAAATTGAATCAGATAAAGTAAAAACTACGACATCTACAAGTATTTCAAATAATACAACATCAAATACAGGCGCGATATCATTAAGCGAACTTTTGAAATTTATAAAGAAATAAGAAAGTAGGGAAAAACATGAATTATACAAATTATTTTTCGGGAATTAAAATAGAGAATATAAGTATGCAATGCACTGATTGCATAAAAAAACTTAGAAATTTAAAAACAAATACATTTTATAAAGTTAATACATGTTGCAGTGCACCATCAATAGATAAACTTGGTGGTGAACTTAGAAAAAATTATTCACAAATAGATACAGTTATTACATATATAAAAGGATATGCTCGTGTATTAAGTTATGCTGATTTAATAAAAAAACAACAATTAAAAATGAAGGATACTACAGATTATTCAGTAAAAGAAGCATATGCTAAAAAAATATCATCAGAGTTAAAGATAATTGCTACTCTTGTTGATAATCTACAAATGGCATCGAGTGCGTCTGCTTCAAACGGTGTGATTTCTGCACTTGCACCAGTAACGTCGTCGTCTTCAACAAAATCATTATACACTTTTTCATCAATTCAAGTTGGAGGAACATTAAAAATAAATTATACCAAATTAAAATCTTTAAAATCAGATTTTGATTCTTTTGGAGTATCATTATGTAGTGCTTACAGAGATTTTTATTCTTTGAAATCAACAGTAAGCAAGGATGGTTATTTAAATTATGGATGGTATAAAGTTATATGTATGTTTCAAAAAGTAATGAAAAAAAGAGATAATTTAGACAATTGGTGGACAAATTATATGTATAATTTAAAAAATATCGAAAATCAATTACCTGATAATACAAAATTTTCAATAAAAACTGTTACTTCAAAAAAATATGCTGGAAGTAGTTCTTTCCAAAGTTTAAATGCAAAAAAACCAATTTTATCAGAATATGCGAAAAAAGGTGCTACTAAGAAGATATTAAAAAGTAATATTCAAATTGCATTAGAAGTACTTGCTGGTAAATGGGGCAATGATGAAGCAAGAAAAAAAGCATTAACTGCTGCTGGATACGATTATGCTGCAGTTCAGTCAATTGTTAATTCACTTGTTAGAGATGTTCAAAATGGTACTAATTCATCGAGTAATTATTCAGGTGGAGATGGTAGTGGAAGTAATACATCAACAACTTCACCTTCAAGAAGTTTTTCATCAAGATCAACAAGTGGTTATCATACATCTACTACAGGTTTAAAATCAAATGCTCAAAAAACATCTGATGTAAATTATACTGCAATTAATGAATATAATAAGGCACTAGAACAAGCAAAAAAAACTATGAATAGTGCATCAGATGAATGGAATAATGATCAATATAGATATGGTGGCCGTATTTATGAAGAAGGTGGAAAAGTTTATCAAATAGATCAATATAATGGAAAACCAATAGATATTACTGGAACACAAACAGCAACAAGATATAGTAATTTAAAACAAGCTCAAAAGAATTATGTTGATATTGCAACACAAGGTGGAAAATATAGAAGTACATCGGGTTATTAATATAAAAAGGAAAATACAAAATGAATAATAAAATTTTAATAACGGTAAATGTTCCACTTTTAAGTAAAAGTTATGATTTGTTCATACCTATAAATAAAAAAGTTGGAACTATAAGAAAATATTGTATTGATGTAATAAATGAACTATCTGATAATTCGTTAGTGAATATTGATAAATTAAATTTATACGATAAAGATGGTTGTATTGTTTATGATCTTAATGTTTATGTTAAAGGTTCTGGAATAGTTAATGGTACCGAATTTATATTGATATAAAGAATGAAAGGGAAAAGACATATGAAAGTAGTTTTAGCCAAAAATGATAAATTGTTAAATTATATGTTACCTAATAAAGTAACTGGTAATATATGGCTTTCTGAGATTGATGAGAATGGAATAGAAAAAAATATCATTAATTTAGAGGCTAATTCGGATGGTGAATGGAAAATAGTAAGTAATAGTGATTATTATATCGTTGAGAACTCTAAAAGAGTTCCTTTTGTTGTTGCTAAAGAAAATTCTTACTATGAGATAACTTATGCATATTCATATGATAAAGTATATTTATTTATGCCAAGTACATATGAAAAAATGCATTTTTATTCATGTAGTACTGAATTACCTATGGGTATTACAATAGGATCAGATAGTAGCTGTACAATTTCTTATAATTTTAATGCTATTCAATCTAATGCTATTACTATAAAACAAGAAGGCCCTAATATAATAATTACAAATAATGATAATCAAACAAATATTTTTATAAATGGATTAAAGGTTAATAGCGGTACAAAAATAGAAATAGGTGATGTAATTTTCATTCTTGGGTTAGAGTTATTACTTCTAAAAAAAGATGGTAATTATGTTTTAGGTATTTCTAATAATTATAATAACGTTCAAACCTTTATGAAAAGTGTGGAAATGTCAGGCGATTTATCTCAAAATAGAATAGATGAACCACAAGAAGAAAAAGATATGGAACTTTATTCAAAAGAGGATTACTTTTATAGAAAACCAAGATTTATGTATTCTATAAATAGTATTTCGATAAGAGTAGATAATCCTCCAGGAGGTAGTGGAGAAAAAAATGAGATGCCTGCAATACTTACAATAGGTCCTATGCTAACTATGAGTATGACATCTGTTATGACATTTTATACAACAATGAATAATGTTAATAGTGGTGGTCAATCAATGAATGCTGCACTTCCATCACTTGTTATGAGTGGTGCAATGATGTTAAGTTTCTTAATGTGGCCACTTTTGACAAACAGATTTCAAAAAAGATTAGAAAAGAAAAAAGAAAAAGAAAGAAAAAAGAAATATTCAGCATATATTGATTCAATAAAAAAACAGATAGAAAACGAAAAACAAAATCAACAAGATATAATGCATAAAAGATTTTTGAATTTATCTGAATGTGAAAAAGTAATTTTAAATAGAGAAGATAGACTTTGGGAAAGAAGAATAGAAGATGATGACTTTTTAAATGTTAGCTTAGGAAGTGGTAAATTACCTCTTGATATAAATGTTGTTTATCCTGAAGAACATTTTTCTATGACTGAAGATGTACTTTTAGATAAAGTAAAAGAATTGAAAGCAAGTAAAACACTATTAGAAAATGTTCCTATTCCATTCTCATTTAGAGAAAATTATATATCTGCTATTATTGGAGATAAAATTTATCAAAATAGAATTATAAAAAATATTTTACTTCAACTTTCAACATTTCATAGTTATGATGATTTAAAATTTGTAATATTTACAACAGAAGAGAATAAAAGTAATTATGAAGTAGTAAGATCAATACCTCATTTATGGAGTAATGATAAATCTGTGAGATACTTTTCGAGTAATGAAAAAGAATATAAAGAAGTATCATATCAATTAGATAAAATTTATAATAAAAGAATGGAAGTACTTAATAATAGCATGTCAGGTACAGAAAATTTTGATTCATTATATGTATTAATAATAGATTCAATTAATTCTGTTAGAAATATAGATTTAATAAATAATATTATAAATAACAAAAATTATATTGGTTTTAGTGTAATTATTTTAAATGATAGAATTTCAAATTTGCCAGATCAATGTCAAACATTTATTGAAGTATCAAAAGAAAAATCAACTATATCAAGAAATATATCAAATAGTTTAGTTCAAGAATTTAGCTTAGATTTAAGTGATTGTAATTTTTATAAATGCTTTAAAACATTATCAAATATTCCAATAGAAATAAAAGATGAAGGTGAAGGAATAATACCTAAAAAACTTGGCTTTCTTGAAATGTATAATATAGGTAAGATTGAGTCATTTAATTCAAAACAAAGATGGATTGATAATGTTCCAATTCTTAGTATGTCAGTACCAGTAGGTGTTGGAAAAAATGGTGAAAAAATTAGTCTAGATTTGCATGAAAAATATCATGGACCACATGGACTTATTGCTGGTATGACAGGTTCAGGTAAATCAGAATTTATCATTACATATATATTATCACTTGCAGTTAATTATCATCCTGATGAAGTACAGTTTATATTAATAGACTATAAAGGTGGGGGACTTGCTGGTGCATTTGAAAATCAAAATCTGGGAATAAAATTACCACATTTGGTTGGAACAATTACAAACTTAGATAAAAATGAAATTAATAGATCACTTGCATCAATAGAAAGTGAACTTAAAAGAAGACAGGCACTATTTAATAAAGCAAGAGAAATATCAGAAGAAAGTACAGTAGATATTTATAAATATCAGGAAATGTATAGAAATCATGTTGTAGATGAACCAATATCGCACTTACTTATAATTGCAGATGAATTTGCAGAACTTAAAAATCAACAACCAGAGTTTATGGATCAATTAATAAGTACTGCAAGAATCGGACGTAGTTTAGGAGTACATTTAATACTAGCGACTCAAAAACCAAGTGGTGTAGTTGATTCACAAATATGGAGTAATACAAGATTTAGAGTATGTTTAAGAGTTCAAGATAAGAGTGATTCGGCAGAGGTAATAAAACAACCAGATGCAGCATTCTTAACTCAAACTGGTAGATTTTATTTACAAGTTGGATTTAATGAAATATTTGTACTTGGACAATCTGCTTATACAGGTACAAAATATATTCCAACAGATGCATTAAAAAGACAATCAGATACATCAATTGATTTTATAAACAATATGGGGTATAAAATTAGAACTGTACAAACTAGAGTAGAACAAAAATCTACAGCAAATTATGGAGAAGAATTAATAAATATTGTTAAATATTTATCAAATATAGCAAAAGAAGAGAATATAGTTACAAGACCATTATGGCTTAGTAAAATTCCAGAATGTATATTCGTTGATAATCTTATTAAAAAATATAATTATGTTAAGAAAAATTATGTTTTAAATCCAGTTGTTGGTGAATATGATGTTCCAGCAAATCAAGAACAAAGATTGTTAACAATTAATTTAACAGAAAAAGGTAATTCAATTATATATGGTTCTGCTGGTTCTGGTAAAGAAAATTTTATAACAACCATGATTTATTCATCGATGGTTACATATACTCCAAATGAAGTAAACTATTATGTTGTTGATTTTGGATCAGAAAGCTTAAGATGCTTTAATAATTCTCCATATGTTGGAGATATAATGTATCCAAGTGATGATGAAAAAATAGAAAACTTATATAAGATGATTCAAACTGAAATTGATGAAAGAAAAAGTTTGTTTTCAAATTATAATGGTAATTATGTTTCTTATTGTAAAGATAGCGGAAATATAATTCCAAATTTAGTTATTATAATAAATAACTATGAAGCATATGTTGAAAATTTCCAAAATCATGAAGATATTCTTAATATATTAACAAGAGATTGTACGAAATATGGTATTTTCTTTGTACTTGCTGCTAATACAGTTAACGGAGTAAGATTTAAATTAAAACAAAACTTTGGACAGGTATTTACACTTCAACTTAATAGTGAAGATGATTATAGTTCAGTACTTGGTAATGTACATAAGACATATCCATCAAAATTATTTGGTAGAGGTCTTATTAAAGAAGACGATATATATGAATTTCAAACAGCACTTGCTGCTGAAAAATCTGAGATACCAAATTATATAAAAGATTATTGTAATAAGACAAGAGAAAAATATAATTATGTTGCTAGAAGAGTACCAATTCTTCCTGAAATAGTAAGTTATGATGATTGCAGAAGTGCAGTAGAAAATAATAATTTACTTGCACTTGGTATTAATAAACTTGATTTATCAGTTGCGGCATATGATTTTACAAAAGATGTTGTAAATATAATGACATCACAAGATATAACTTTACTTGAAGGAATTAGTGCTCCATTTATTGAACAATGTATAAATAAAAAATCGTTAACAAATATAATTATTAATGCAGAAAATTTTGCTTTAAATGACAAAATCAAATCATATTCAAATTATTTTGAAGGAAATTTTAATAATGTATTTGATGCTATTAAAAAGTATATTAATGATTCATTGTCATTATATAATTCAAATAATGGAAACAAAAATGTATTTGATGGAAAAACTAAAGTTAATTGTATAATAATTGGTATATCATCATTCATTAATAAAATTAGTTCAGATAGAAAGAATGAAATGAATACATTATTTGCAAATTTAGCAGATCTCGGTGTTATTAATTTTGTAATAATAGATACATTAGATAAGATAAAGAAATTTACATATGATTCTTGGTTTAAAGATAACTATAATTCAAGTAATGGTATTTATTTAGGAAATGGACTTGGAGAACAAATTTTAATTAATACAAGTAAACGTGTTCCTGAAATGAAAGAAGATGTACCATATAATTTCGGATTTGTTATAAGAAGAGGAATACCAACTTATGTCAAATTTATTGAACAAATATAAAAAGTTACTTTTAAATAGTAACTTTTTTTGTTATAATGTTTTATAGTAAGGGATTGGGTGAAGAAAAGTGGATAATAGATCACTAGCAGTATTAAAGGGTTTGGCACTTGATATAATACAAAATGCAAAAGGAGGACATCCTGGTTCAACGTTAAGTGCTGCGCCAATTTTATATACACTATATACAAAACATATGAAAGTAAATCCATCAATGTATGATTGGATAAATAGAGATAGGTTTGTTTTAAGTGCAGGACATGCTTCAGCACTTCTTTATGCAACTTTATTTTTAAGCGGTTATCAGTTCACAGTAGAAGATTTGAAAAATTATAGAAGATTAAATAGTAAAACACCATCTCATCCAGAATTTGGAACTGTTGGAGTAGATGCAAGTACTGGAATGCTTGGTGAAGGATTTGCAACAGCAGTTGGCATTGCTCTTGGAGAAAAAATATTTGAAGAGAGATTTAATAAGAAGCCAAAAAATGTATTTGATAAAAAAACTAAAAAATTAATAGATTATTATACTTATGTTTTAGCGTCTGATGGCGACTTAATGGAAGGAATATCATATGAAGCAGCATCGTTTGCAGGTAACTTAAAACTGGGCAAATTAATTGTATTATATGATGCAAATAAATCATCTATGGATACAAATACTAATAAAAACTTTACAGAAAGTATATCATCAAGATTTATGTCACAAGGTTGGCATGTAGAAATAGTAAAAAATGGCAAATCAATTTCTGAAATAAATAAAGCTATAGTAAAGGCTAAAAAAAATACTATTAATCCAAGTTTAATAATTGTAAATACAACAATAGGAGAAGGTTCTAAATTAGAAGGTACTCCTAAAATTCATTCGGGTGAACTTACAAAGGAAGATTATGAACAATTAAAAAGAGGATTAGGTGTTGAAGGACTTCCATTTACAATTTTAAAAGAACCAGCTGAAAATATAAGAAATCAAGTCGTTCAAAGAGGTTCTACTTTATATGATGAATGGGAGAAAATTTTTGATGAGTATAAAAAAGAAATGACAACTGATAAATACAATGAATTTCAAAATTTAGCTTATAATAATACAGAGATAGATTTAACAAAAGTTGACTTTGGTATTAATTATGATTTAAAAGAAACATTAAGAGAAAGTAATTCAAAAGTTATGAATGTAATTGCTGATTCTATGTGGAATTTTATTGGTGGAGCAGCAGATGTTGCAAGTGCGACACTTACATATTTAAATGGTAAAGGAGATATTGATTATAAAAATTTTAATGGAAGAAATATATTATATGGTGTAAGAGAAAATGCTAGTGGAGCAATAAGTAATGGTCTTGCTTTATCAGGATTTAGACCATTTGCATCAACATTTATGGCATTTTCTGATTATATGAAACCATCTATTAGAATGACATCTTTAATGAATTTACCTGTAACATATATATTTACACATGATTCAATTACAGTAGGTGCAGATGGACCAACACATCAACCTATAGAGCAATTGGCATTTTTAAGAGCAACTCCGAATTTATATGTATATAGACCGGCTGATATGGTAGAAATAATTGGGGCATGGAATTGTATATTAAAAGAGAGAAAACCAGCTGTTATTTCACTTGCAAAAACTGAAGTAAAGGTTCAAGATGGTACAAATATGTTATCAGTATCAAAAGGTGCATATATAGAGGCTGATCCAGGAGATATTATAAATGTTGTTATAATAGCAACAGGAGCAGAGGTTCAAGTTGCAAACTCAATAAAAGAAAAACTTAAAGCAGAAGGAATAGGGGTTAGGGTTGTAAGTATGCCATGTATGGAAAAATTCTTAGAACAAACTGATTCTTATAAAGATAGTTTATTCCCAGCAGGTGCTAAAATATTTGTACTTGAATATGAAAGTTCATTTGGTTGGGAAAAATTTGTAACTAGTACGGACTATTTATTAACGATAAGTGAGTTTGGAAAAAGTGCATCTAAAGAAGAAATACTTAAATATTATAAATTAGACCTAGATTCAATATTAGAAAGAATTAAATCACTTATTTAATTCTTTTTTTGACAAATTATTTAAAAATAAAAATATATAATATATCTGGTGATACTATATGAGAACTTTTTATATATTTAAAATTAATAATATGTTTCAGACTTTTTATAATGATAAAGCAAATATTTTATTTAAAATGTTTTATGATATTTATTCGTCTAATGATGAAGATTTAATTAATAAATTTAGATTATTTGAACAAATTACAATACCATTTAATAAAAGAATATTTAATAATTATGTGATGCTTAAACATAGAGATGATATATATTATACTAAAACAGATAATGTTCATATTATAGAAAGTGATAGTGAAATAAGTAGACTTACTATAAATAATACTTTTTTAAAGATAAAATCTAATAAAAATATTAATACATTTATAAGAGATATAGTTGATTCAAGAGAGTGTTTATTTGTGATTGATTTTAAGAGTAAAGATTATTTTTGGATAAATGAAACAAAAACAAAGTTACTAGTATAATTTGTGTGGAGTTGTAAGTTTGTAACTTTTTTCTTTTCTTATTTAAACACTTGTATAAAATATTTAAATTTATTATAATATTAATTAAGGAGGAATAATAAATGTTACAAGATATATTATTAGTAGTAATAGGTTTAGTAATTGGAGCAGTTATTGGATTCTTTGTATGTAAAAAATATATGGAAAAATACTTAAAGAAAAATCCACCAATTAATGAACAAATGATAAAAATTATGATGAGTCAAATGGGGAGAACACCAACTCAAAAACAAATTAATCAAATGATGAAAGCAATGAATAATGCTAAATAGTGTAAAGTTACATGTTTGTAACTTTTTTTCTTTAAAAAAAACTGATATACTAAATATGTAATAAAGTAGGGAAGTGTGTAAAATGGGAACATTAAGTTATTTATTTGTAATATTTATATCAGTGCTTAGTTCTATAATATTTATATCAGCAATTTTATATTCAGATAGAAAAAGTAAGGAACCTGGTTATATGATTGCACTTGCACTTTTATCAGGCGTATTTACAATTGCTGTATCTCTTCTTGTTGGTAAAGTAATATTACCACATTTGAATTATTTAAATTATGAATCATATACTTTTGTAAAGGTATTAATATTCGCATTTGTAGAAGAATCAGCAAAATTAACAGTATTATATTTCTTTATTCAAAAAAATAGTAATTTTGATGATGTATATGATGGTTTTGTATATTCATCTTTAATAGCGCTTTCTTTCGCAGCATTTGAAACAGTAATGTATGTATTTACAGAAACAGAGTTTAGTTCTATGATACATCTTGGAATTATAAGAGGGATAACATCAATTCCACTTCATTTAATATGTGGTATTGTTATGGGATATTATGTTGGAACAGAAAAATTTACTAAAAAGAATTCTATGAAAATGTTTAAATTATTTAATTCATTACTTTTACCAACATTAATTCATACAGTATATAACTATTATTTAACAAAAATATTAGCTTTTGTAACATCAGACTTTTTATTTATAATACTTATATTAGTATTCTTTATACCTCTTTATATAACAGGTATAGTGTATGTAAAAAGAATTAAAAATGTAAATGATAAATTTATGAGTAATAAAAGTCCATTTGGTCTTTTAACAAATAAAGAATATGAAAGATTAGAAGAAGAAAGGTATTGATTTTAACACTTATTAAAAGTATAATCTATAAAAGGTGATTAATATGTTTAAATTTAAACCAGATATGTATAAAAAAGATATATATGAAATAAATTATGAAAAATTGCAAGATCTAGGCATTAAATACCTATTTTTTGATTTAGATAATACAATTATTACATATAAAGAAAATATGCCAAATGATAAAATAATGACATTATTTTTTAGATTAGAAGAAATGGGTTTTAAACTTTTTATATTTTCAAATTCATATGAAAAAAGATTATTACCATTTAAAGAAAAATTAAATGTAGAAATATATTTTAGTTCTATGAAACCATTTAAGAAAAATTATAAAAAAGTATTAAATAAATATAAAAAAGAAGAATGTGCTTTTATAGGTGATCAAATAATGACAGATGTAATAGGAGCAAAAAGAAATAATTTATTTGTTATATTTGTTGATAAACTTGATGAATATGAACCTATTCGTACAAAATTTTGTAGATTTTTTGAAGGATTTGTATTAAGAAATTTTAATAAAAATAAAATACTAGAAAAAGGAAAATATTATGATTAAAAAATGTTTAGGTTGTGGCGCTATAATGCAAATGCAAGATAAAAATAAAATTGGTTATATAAACGAAGAAAAATATATGGATGCCAAATACTGTGAAAGATGTTTTAAATTAATTAATTATGGGGAATATAAAAGTATAGTATCAACAGGTGAAGAATATATTGATATCTATAAAAATATAAATAAAACAAATGATTTAGTATTATTCCTAGTAGATATATTTAATTTGAATTCATCAATTGATATGGTAAATAAATATATTGATAATAATATTATACTTGTAATTACAAAATATGATATTATTCCAAAAAGCGTTAATCCAAATAAAATTAAATCAAAATTGAATGAATTAAAACTAAATAAAAATATAGTAGATATAGTTTTAATAAGTAGTAAAACAAATTATAATTTAGACTTATTAAAAGAAAAAATAGATGAAAATAAAACTAGTAATAATGTTTATGTATGTGGAAATACAAATGCTGGTAAGAGTACACTAATAAATAAATTTATAAAAAATTATTCAGATAATGATTTTGAAATAACAACAAGTATATTACCATCTACAACAATTAATATAAATGAAATAAAAATAAATGATGATTTAACTTTTATAGATACTCCAGGTTTTATAGAAAAAGATAATATTTCAAACTTTGTAAGTGGTAAAGAACTTAAAAAAATAATGCCAAATAGTGAAATAAGACCAATAACATATCAACTTTCTATGGGTAAAACTTTATTGGTAGAAAAGTATTTGCGTCTAGAATATGTAAAGGGTGAAATAAATAGTTTTACATTTTATATTTCCAATGATATAATAATTAATAGGATAAACACTATAACCAACAAGAGGGGTAAAGATTTAGAAAAGATTACTCTAAATGTTAATAAGGGAGAAGATGTTATAGTGAATGGTTTATGTTTTATAAAGATTACAAAGGATGCAGTTATTAATGTATATGCTCCTAAAGGTGTAGGAATTTATAAAAGAAAATCATTAATTTAGGAAAGAGGGAAAAGAATGAAAAAAGGGTTTTTAAGATTTGCCTTTGTTATTGCACTTTTTAGTATATTTTTACCTATTAAGGTAAGTGCATTAACATTTAAAGTGGAAAAATCAGTAGATACTGCAAAACCTGGTAGTGAGGTTACAGTATATGTAAAAGCTTCTGATGTAACAGAAGATTCAGTTCAAGGTTACAGCATTAATTTATCATATGATACAACAAAATTAGAATATAAATCATCTAATAGTGATGTATCAGATATAGGTGTAAATGGTAATCCAATTATAATTACGAAAAAAGCAAGTGGTGCACCAATTAATACAAATGCTACTTTAGCAGCTATTGTATTTGGAGTTAAAAATAATGCTAAAAGTGGAGATTGTAACCTAACTATTGATAGTTCTGGAGTTGTACTTATTTCGGGTAAAACTACAAATGCTACTAATACAAGTTCAATGGTAAAAATAGTATCACTTAGTAATGATGCAACACTAAGTTCATTAAAAATACCAAATACAACATTAAGTCCTAAGTTTGATAAAAATACATTAGAATATACAACAACTATTACTGATATAACAGAATTAACTGTAAATGCAGTTGCTAGTAATTCTGGATCAAAAATAATGATTTCTGATAATTATAAAAACTTAGTTAAAGGTGATAATGATATAAAAATAGCAGTTACTGCTGAAGATGGAGTAACTACTAAGACATATGTTATAAAAGTAACACTTAAAATGACACCAACAGAAGAAGAACTTGTAAAAGCAAATACTAAATTAAAAAGTTTAAAAGTTGATAAATTTAAAATAGATTTTAATGCGGATACTAAAAAATATACATTATCTGTTCCATATAAAACAAAAAAATTAAATATACTTGCTGAGGCTGAAAATCCAAATGCAACAATAAATATGGAAGGGAATACTACTTTAAAAGTAGGTAGGAATGTAATTAATATAGTAGTAACAAGTGAAGATACTGAAAACAAAGATACTTATGTACTTTCAGTAACAAGAGAAAAAGAAGAACAAAAAGTAGTACAAACTTGTCCAGATGAAACAAGCACTCGTGAATGGATAATGTTTACAGTAAGTATGCTTCTAACATTTACTTTAGGTATAGTTCTTGGATATTTCTTATGTAAAAAAGAAGTATTAAAAAAGATATTTCATAAAAAGAATAAAGAAGAAAAACCAGAAGAAATAGATACATTATCAAATACAATTGAAATTGAGTCTATAAAAAAGGGAAAAGTAAAAGAGAAAAAAGATAAATAATTTGTAAAGGCTACAGGTAAAGTAGTCTTTTTTTTATTGATAATGCATTTTTGATTAGTTATAATTAATCTGGAAAGTAGGAGGAAAAATATGAAAAAAGGAAAAGTAGTAGTTACTATATTATTAGTAATTGTTGTAGGGCTTTTAATGTTTATTGGAGGACAATATGCAGCAAGTAAAACAAACTATAATTTGTTCAAAAAAAGTGATAAAATAATACAAAATGGTGTAAAAAATGATGAAAAAGATTCTGAATCAGTGGCAAATAATGATGAAAAAGTATTAGAAGAAATAACTAAAGTGTATAAAGATACATTTGAAAATATTCAAAAGGTCAATGAGAATGATGGTATGATTCAAGGAACATTTAGTAATAATGAATCGATTTATACAATTAATGAAGAAATAGCATCAAAGTTTTTTATTGATAAATCAATAAATTATTTAGAAAATAATAAGAATAGAGAAAACTTAGAAAAAATTTTTATGTATAGTATATTAGGATCAATAAATAAGGAAGTAAGACCTCTTAAAATAGTTTGTAAGAATAGCAATTATGTAGTTGCAACTGGGAAACTTGATTATAGTTCTGAAAAAGAAATAATAGAAGATGAATACCCATTATACATAATATTTAAAAAAGTAAACAATTCATATAAAATAGATATGTTTGAATGATAAAAATAGGAACTAGTATAAATTACTAATTCCTGTTTTTTTATTTAGTTTATCAACAAAAATATCTAATTTTAATGGAAAATAAGTTAAATATATAAATATAAGTTCTATTATAAATAGTATAAGATAAGAATATTTATTTAAAAAACTATAATTTTTATCACTTGTAATTACTTTATATGATACTATTTCTGTAATAATAATGCTGATTATATAAGAGAAAATGGTAACAAATTCATTAAATCCAAAAATATTATATACTGGTATATAGAACGCTAAATAAATTACAATATTAAATAAAATACTTATTACTATGGATGCTTTTTGATTAAAACTATGCATGTTAGTTTTATGAATAATTACAAGTTCAATTATATAAGCTGTGATATAACTTAAATATACCATTTTCATATGTTCCCATATTGATTCATTTACTGGAAAGAATAGGGAAGTAATAAAATTTGGAAATTTATCGTAGATACTATGGAATAAAAAACTAAATAAAATCACTAAAATTGTAGAAATAATTTTTAATCTTTTTTTGCTCATATTATGCCCTTTCTATCAAAAAATATGTAAAAAAAGTGTAAAATATGCAAAAAAATTAAATTTTTTTCAAATTTTTAGGGGAATTTGAGGGAGAAACGGAGAATATAATAATTGAGTGGTTTGGAGTGATTAAATGGCTAACATTTCTTATGAAGAAATACTTAGCATACAAAGAAAAGCAAATATAGTAGATATTATTAGAGATTATGTACCTCTAACACAAAGAGGTAAAAATTATTTTGGAATATGTCCATTTCATGATGATCATAATCCTAGTATGAGTGTATCACCTGAAAAGGGAGTATACAAATGCTTTGTTTGTGGTAATGCTGGTAATGTATTTAATTTTGTAATGGAATATGAAAAAGTTTCATTTTATGAAGCAGTAAAAATAGTTGCGGATAAAATAGGTGTTAGTATTGATATAAGTACAAGTAAAAAAGAAAATACTAAAAAGTCACCATTATATGATATTTATAATATTGCCTATAAATTTTATCAAAACAACTTAAATACTGTTTATGGTAAAGATGCAAAAAAATATTTGTTAAACAGAAAAATAGATGAAGATGTTATTAAAAACTTTAATATAGGGCTTTCGCTTTCTGATTCTGAGTTATGTAATGCTTTAAAAGCAAAAGGGTTTAAAGATGATGATATAGTATCATCTGGGGTTGCTGTTCAAAATGGAAATAATATATATGATATTTATAAAAATAGAATAATGTTTCCACTTTATGATTTAGAAGGAAATGTAGTAGGTTTTTCAGGTAGAATATATAATCAAAAAAGCGAAAGCAAATATATTAATACAAAAGAAACGGAAATATTTAAAAAAGGTGAGCTTTTATATAACTATCACATTGCAAAAAAAGAAGCAAGAAAAGAAAAAAATATAATTGTTGTAGAAGGTTTTATGGATGTAATAAGGTTAAGCACTATTGGAATTGTAAATGTTGTTGCGACAATGGGTACAGCAGTTACAAAATATCAGCTTAATTTAATTCAAAAACTAGCGCCTAATATAACACTTATGTTTGATGGAGATAAAGCAGGAGAAAAAGCAACTAATGCATTTATTGAACTTGCTAATGGAAACGATAGTAATATAAAGGTAGTAAGACTAGAAGATAATTTAGATCCAGATGAATATATACTTACAAAAGGAAAAGACAAAATGATTTATAATTTGTCTCATGTACAAACTGTATATGATTATAAATTATCTAGTTATAAAGAAAATATTGACTTTAATGATAGTAAAGAAGTATCTAACTATATAAATGTTATGATAAAAGAGTTTGAAAAAATAGATGATGATATAGTAAGAGAAATAGAAATAAAAAAATTATCAGAATCAACTAATGTTTCATATGATTTAATAAAATCAAAATTAAAAGATTCAGAAAAAAAAGTAATTATAACTCATAAACCAAAAAATATAAAAATAAATAAATATGAAAAAGCATCTAAGTATATTTTGTATAGAATGATAAATGATAATAATATGATACTTTATTATTTCAACAATTTATCATATTTACCAAATGATACAGAAAGAAAACTTGCAAGTGAAATAGTACTTTTTTATAAGAAGTTTAATAGTTTTAACTTAAGTGACTTTATAATATATTTAGAAGATAAAAAAGAACTAATAAATTTAGTAGTTGATATATCAGATTTAAAGTATACAGAAGATGAATTAAATGATAATATTGACAATTATTTTGACGTAATTAAAGAAAGCTTGTATAATAATCAAATTGTAAAACTTACAAGTGAGTTAAAAAACGAATCAAATAGTGTTAAAAGAATGGAAATAGCGCAAAAAATAGTAGATTTAAAAATAAAGGAGAGTAATAAAGATGAATGAGATAAAAACATTTGAAGAAAGAAAAGAAGAACTATTAAAGAAAGGAAAAGAGAAAGGATTCTTAACATTTGAAGAACTAGCAGCAGCCCTAAAAGGTTTAGATATGGACTCTGAATCTTTAGATGATTTATATAACTTTTTAAATGATAATAACATAGAAGTAGTCGCAGATTCTGAAATGGATGCTGGTTCAGAAGATGGCGGAGAAGCTGATGATTTACTTTTAGAAGATATTGAAATACCTAAAAATTTAAGTATTAATGATCCTGTTAGAATGTATTTAAAAGAAATAGGTAAAATAAGTCTTCTATCACTTGATGAAGAACTTGAATTATCAAAAAGAATAGATGAAGGTGATGAAGAAGCAAAAGCAATACTTGCTGAATCTAACTTAAGACTTGTTGTATCAATTGCTAAAAGATATGTAGGTAGAAATTTATCATTCCTAGATTTAATACAAGAAGGTAATATTGGACTTATGAAAGCAGTTGATAAATTTGATTCATCTAAAGGGTATAGATTTTCAACATATGCAACATGGTGGATTCGTCAAGCAATAACAAGAGCAATTGCTGACCAAGCAAAAACAATAAGAGTACCAGTTCATATGGTAGAAACTATTAACAAATTAAAAAGAGTTCAAAGACAAATGACTCTAGAACTAGATAGAGAACCAACAGAAGAAGAACTTGCTAAAGCACTTAATACAACAGAAGATAAAGTAAGAGAAATAATTAAAATATCTTTGGATCCACTATCACTTGAAACTCCAATTGGTGAAGAAGATGATTCACACTTAGGAGATTTCGTTAAAGATGATAGTAGTTTAAGCCCAGAAGAATACGCAATTAATGAAGTACTTAAAGATGAAATTTCAGAATTATTATTAACATTAACAGAAAGAGAAGAACAAGTTATAAAACTTAGATTTGGTTTAATAGATGGAACTTGTAGAACACTAGAAGAAGTAGGAACTATATTTGGTGTTACAAGAGAAAGAATTAGACAAATAGAAGCAAAAGCACTTAGAAAATTACGTCATCCATCAAGAAGTAAAAAATTAAAGGATTATTTGGTTGATTAAAATGAGATTATCAAAAAGATTAAAAGCAATAACAGAATTTGTAGATAAAGAAGATAGAATTATAGATATTGGTTGTGATCATGCACTACTTGATATTTATATAAAAGAAAATATAAAAAATAGAAAAATAGTTGCTTCTGATATACATGAAGGGGCAATTAAGCAAGCTAAAAAAAATATAGAAAAATATTCTATGGAAAGAAAAATTTCCTTAAGACTTGGTGATGGACTTGATGTTATTAAAGAAGGTGAAGTAGATACTATTATTATCGCAGGAATGGGATATAATAATATTGAAAAGATTTTAAGTAATTCTGAAAAATTAAAAGATATAAATAAAATAATAGTTCAATCTAATACAGATGTTGTAAAACTTAGAAAATCTGTAATTAAGTTAGGTTTTAAAATAACAAGAGAAAAACTTGTCCTTGATAAAGATATAATTTATACAATTATAGAATTCAAAAGAGGAGTAGAAAAATATAATTATAATCAAATATATTTTGGACCTAGATTAATGGAAAATAAAAATGAATTATTTAAAGATTATTACTCTAAAAAATTATTAAAATATGAAAATTTATTATTGCAACTTCCAAAAAATAATGTTATGAGTAGAATTCATCATATGAGACTTATAAAAATAATAAAAGAAGAATTAGAAAAAGACAATTAGTTTTGTCTTTTTTAAATGAAGAAGGAAGGACCATCATTATTTGATGAACTATCATTTACACTATAACTATTATTTTGAGTACTATTACTTTCATTTACATTATTTTGAACATTTGAGTTCTCATTTGTATTTGATTTAGTTAATTCACTAGCAATCTTAAACATTGTTTTAGCATTATTAATCATAGGTTTTACTTGATAAACAATGGGTATTGCTTGATTAACAATATTAAGTGTTTTTTGTGTATTACTAAGTAGTCCAGCCCAATTTATTGTTTTTCTAGCAATAGGTAAAATACTTCTTCCAGGCATATAAAGTAGATTTGGATTAAACATAAAAGTATACCTCCTTCTTGTATATTATATGAATGAGGAAAAAATAGTTTAAAAAAAATTTTTAGTGTGTTATAATACTAATATAGAAAATAGAATAATAGGTGGTATTATGGATAAAGATAATAAAACTTCAATTTTTAGTTATATTGGTAAAATATTATTATTTATTATTTTACTTCCTTTTAATATAGTAAAAAGTATAAATTTAGGAGTTAATAAACTTATGAAAAAAGATACTCATAGTACAAAAGAAAAAGTAGATTTAAGTAAAAATATTAGAGATGAAAAAGTAAAAAGTGAAACGTTAAAATTTAAAAATGATGAATCTAGTGATAATGCAAAAGAATTTGTTATAACAAAAGAAGAACATAAAAAAGCAAAAGAAGAAATGAAAAAAGAAAAGTTAAGACAAAAAGAACTTCAAAAACAAAACAAAAAAAGTTTGTTTCAAAAAATAAAAGAAAAAGATATATTTGAAAAAAATAAAAGACAAGATAGAAAAAAGCAAATTGTTGCGCTTGATATTAATTCAGAAGATGCTAAAAGAAGTACAGAAAAGTTAATATTTAAGTATTCTGCATTAAATCCAGAAGGTAAAATAGAAAAAGGATCATTTTTAGGATACTCAAAACTTGATGTTCATTCATATTTATTATCAGAAGGTTATAAAGTATATGAAATAAAAGCAGTTGCTAAAGCTAATATGTTTAATACAGATATTGCACTTAATAGACCAATGAAAAAGTCTATATTAGTATTTTATTTAACACAATTATCAACTTATTTAAAAGCAGGTATTCCAATAGTAGATTCAATAAAAATATTATCAACACAATCTAAAACAGAATCAGATAAAACAATATGGAAATCAGTTGTATATGAACTATCTATGGGAGCAACTTTATCTGAAGCAATGATTAGAATGGGTGTAATATTTCCAAAACTTTTAATAAATATGGTAAAGGCAGCAGAAATGACAGGTGATTTGCCAGAAGTATTAGATGAACAGGCAGAATATTATAAATCAGTTGAGAAATCAAGAAAAGAAATGGTAAATGCAATGATGTATCCATTATTTGTATTTATATTTGCAATTATAATAATTATTTATATTATTGTTTCGGTAGTTCCACAATTTGTAAATATTTATAAAAATCTAGGTGCGGAACTTCCAAGTATTACAAAAGCAATAATAAATATAAGTAATTTTGTTAGATCAAAGAATTTAATAATAATACTTGTAATACTTTTAATAGTATCTACGTTTGTTATATTGTTTAAAAAAAGTGTTTCATTTAAATCAAATATTCAGTATATGATTATGCATATACCTGTTGTAGGTAATATAATTATTTATAATGAAATGACAATGTTTTCTAAAACATTTGCGACTCTTATTAATAATAATATATTTATAACAGATAGTATGGATATATTAGGTAGAATTACAGATAATGAAATATATAAATCAATAATATATGATGCTGTTATAGCTCTTTCAAAGGGTGAAAATATATCAGTAGCGTTTAAAGATAATTGGGCTTTTCCAAATATAGCATACCAAATGATTGTTACAGGTGAAAAAACAGGGCAATTAGGTTTAATGATGGAGAAGGTAGCAGATTATTATGCAGAAGAACATATTAATGCAATAACAAGAATTAAGGCTTTAATTGAGCCACTTATGATTATATTCTTAGCAGTTGTAGTAGGTGGAATATTACTTGCAGTAATAATACCAATGTTTAGTATGTATGAAAACATATTATAGAAGGAGAACATGATGGAAATAATAGTTTACAGTATAATGATATTTATAATTGGTATTTGCTTTGGATCATTTTTTAATGTAGTAGGATATAGACTTCCAAATGATATGTCTATTATATATCCACCATCACATTGTACTAATTGTAATCATAAACTTGGTGCACTAGAATTAATACCAATACTATCTTATATATTTCAAAAAGGAAGGTGCAAACATTGTCATGAAAAGATATCACTTTTTTATCCTATGTTTGAACTTCTAACTGGTGTGCTTTTTGTACTTGGTTATTTAGCATACAAAGATGTGTATCCAGAAATAATTAATATTATTTATTCATTAACGTTTATATCAGCAATGGTAATAATAATGATTAGTGATATAAAATATATGATAATACCAGATGAAGTTAATATATTTTTTTCAGTAGTACTTATAATAATAAAATTAATAATATTATATAAAACTGAAGTTATAACTAGTTTATTAAGTTTTGGATATGAACTTTTATTTATACTTATGGATGGAATGGCAATGTTCCTAATAATGTATTTAATAAGAATGATAGGAAATGCTTTGTTTAAAAAAGATTCAATGGGCGGGGGAGACATAAAAATGATGGCCCTAATTGGTTTTGTTTTAGGATGGAGATTATCAATTGTAGTAGTCTTTTTAGCGTCATTTTTAGCGCTTCCAGTCGCAATAATAAATGTTTATAGAAAAAATGAGCATATGCTTGCCTTTGGCCCATATTTAGCTATTTCTGCTTTAATATTATTTTTAACAAGAGTTGATTTTAATACACTTTTAAGTCTTTTATATTAATTAATAGTCATAAATTTTACATTTATGGCTTTTTAGTTTACATTAATTTTTTGAAATATGCTATAATATTACTGAAGGTAAACGCTTATGAGTAAAAAAAGAAAGAAAAAAAGAAAACTTAGAGTAGATAGAATAATTGTGGCATTAGTTGTTTTTGCTTTAATAATCTTTTTAGCAAACTTTATACCATATGTTATATATAATAGTAATATATATAATAGTCTTCCAAACGCCAAAAATAATACGGTTGTAATAAAAAAGAAATATAGTAAATTAAAATTATATAATAAGACAATAAGCTATATAAAAGAAAATAATTTAAACTTAAAAATACAATATAAAAATGCTTATGTTATTTTACCAAGCAAAAATATAAGTAAAAATATGAACTTAAAAATAGAAAAATCTAACAAAAAATTAGCATACAAAAATTATAGTAATGATAAATCGTTTGTAATAGAAAATAGTAATATAATTAAAAACTCTGATAAATTTAATATATCTTTACCAAATTATTTACTAAAAAATAAATATGTTGATATATTTGGAGTTACAAAAGATGGTAATGTTGAGATTATTAAATTAAAAAATAAAGCAAGTAAAAATATAACAATTTCTCAAAATAAAAAATATAAAAGATATTTTGTAACTTATATAAGTGTAACTAAAATGAATATACGAGATTTAAAGGCAGAAACTGGAGATACTATAAAATTAAATGTAACATATGAACCAGAGAATGCAACTTTAAAAGAATATGAATATACTAAAATAGGTGATATATTCATGAAAGATAATAAAGGTAATATAATTGCTAAAAAAGATGGTATTTCAAAAATAACTATAAAACATAAGACACAAAAATTAATAAAATCTATTGTAATAAAAGTAGATGCTAAGAAAAAAGAAGAAGTAAAAGAAAATAATGATGTAAAAGAAGAAAATACTTCAAATAATGAACCAGAAATAAAAAATATAGATGGTTTAACATATGTAAATGGAATACTTATTGTTAATAAAACATATTCTTTGCCAAAGGACTATAATCCTGGATTACTTTCAGTGGATGCTAAAAATGCATTTGATGAAATGCAAAATGCTGCTAAAAATGATAATATAAAATTATGGATTGCGTCTGGTTATAGATCATATTCACTTCAAACAAACTTATATAATAGTTATGTTTTAAAAGATGGTAAAACAAAAGCAGATACATATTCAGCAAGACCAGGACATTCTGAACATCAAACAGGATTTGCAATGGATTTAAATATAATAGATTCATCATTTGAAGGTACTCCTGAAGCAATATGGATAGAAAAAAATTGCTATAAATATGGATTCATAATAAGGTATCCAAAAGGTAAAGAAGAAATAACTGGTTATAAATTTGAACCATGGCATGTGAGATATTTAGGCAAGGAACTTGCAGAAAAAGTATATAATACTGGTAAAACACTAGAAGAATATTTAAATATAACATCAAAATATAGTGAATAATATTAATTTTTATGATATAATAACTCTCCGAAAACAAAAAAAGGAGAGTTTTTTATGCAAGTAGAAAAAGATATAGTAGTAGCTCGTGATTTTATAGAAGGAAATGTTTATGAAAAAACAGGTTATAGACCAGTAAAATTATTTTCAGATCAATCATTAAAATCATTTAAGAAAGTAAAATTAAAAGATAAAAATGCAATATGTAAAATCAATTCTTCAGATGAAATATTTGATATAATATCTTACGGTGGAAATGTTACAGCATTTAGTGATAATAGGTTTGATGAATATTTTATGAAGTTAAAAATTGCTGCTTTAGATTTAAAGTTTAAAGATTACTATAGTTTTCTTATGAATACATATGGAAAATATAGTTATACATTTAATTACGATATATATAAGTCTATAAGAAATAATTTAGATGATAAAACAAGATATTTTTTTGATGAATTATATGAAAGTTATATAGGTAAAAGAATTAGAAGATCAAAATTAATAGAATCTGATAGATATAGTTTTGAAGAATTATCTACTTTAGTTAGAAGCGCATTAAGTAAAGGTTATGGAGAACTTGCAAAAAATATTAAAGAAAAAAATGTAAAATTTATTTATTCAAAAGATGAAAAAATAGAAAGTAAAGTAAAAGAACCATATGATTTTATATATTTATCACATGATATAACAAACATGAGTGAAAAAGAAATTAAAAAAAGAGAAAAATTGATATTAGAATCATTTAGAAATATGTTATCAGAAAGAGGAAAGATTCAGTGTTTTTATTCTGATGAAGAAAAAGAAACTTTATTTGATAAGATTGAATATAAGAGTAATCCAAGCGTAAATAATGATATGGCTTATGTTTACACATATAAGAATAAAGAGATTGAAAAATAGTAAAAAAAGTAATAAAATAATATTGTTAAAAGGAGGAGTAATAATAAAATGAATAAAGTTTATATATTTGGACATCAAAGTCCAGATACTGATGCAGTAACATCTGCAATAAGTTTATCACATTTAAAAAATAAATTAGGAATGGATACAGAACCAAGAGTACTTGGTCATATTAATAAAGAAACAAAATATGTACTAGATAAATTTGGTGTTAAAGAACCAAAATATTTAAATGATGTTAAATTACAATTAAAAGATTTGGATTATCATAAAGGATTATTTGTTGATGAAAATAAATCAATAGATTATGTTTATAAATTCTTAACAGAAAAAGGGGTAACAGGTACTCCAATTGTAACAGATGGAAATAAATACAAAGGAATAATAACAATTAAAGATATTGCTAAAAAATTAATTAGTAATGATTTTGATAAAATAGATTCAAATTATAGTAATATACTTGAAACTGTTAGCGGTGAAGAAGTACTTAAATTTGATGATGAAATAAAGGGTAATGTACTTGTTGCATCATATGATAGTGATACATTTATAAGTAATGTAAATTTAAACTCTAACAGCATCCTAATAGTTGGAGATAGACAAGATATTATAAAAAAAGCAATTGATGATAATGTAAAATTAATTGTAGTAACAGGACCAGAAAAAATAACAGAAGAAAATTTAAAACTTGCTGAAAATAATAAAGTTAATGTAATAAAAACAAATATAGATTCATTTCATACATCTAAATTAATTTGTTTATCAAATAAAATCGGAACATTACTTGTAGAAGATACATCTAAAATATTTAGAGAAAATGATTACTATACTGATTTTGTTGAAGCAACTAAAAAATTAAAACATAACAACTATCCAATTTTAAATAATGATGGTGTATGTTTAGGATTAATAAGAATTACAGAAATAATAAATAAAAATAATAAAAAAGTTATGCTTGTAGATCATCAAGAAAAAGAACAAAGTGTAATAGGTTTAGATGAAGCAAATATATTAGAAATTGTTGACCACCATAAAATTGGTAACATTAATACAACAAATCCAATTAATTTTAGAAATATGACAGTAGGATCTACTAATACAATAGTTTACTTTATGTATAAAGAAAATAATGTAGAAATTCCAAAGGAAATTGCGGGAATAATGCTTTCTGGATTATTATCAGATACATTATGCTTACAAAGCCCAACAACTACTGAAATAGATAAAAAAGTTGCTGAAGATTTAGCATTAATCGCAGGTGTTGATTATAAAAAATATGCACTTGATATGTTTAAAGCAGGAACATCTTTAGAAGGATTAACAAAAGAAGAAGTAATTAAAAGTGATTTTAAATCATTCCCAATTGGTGATGAAAAAATGGCTATAGGTCAAGTATTTACACTAGATGTTGATAGAATATTTGATGAACTTGATACTTATATAGAAAAATTAGAAGAAATAAATAATAAAGAAGGATATAAATTTATAATAATTGCTATTACTGATATACTTAAAAATGGATCATATTTAATATTTACAGAAAATGCTAAGAGTGTTTTAGAAAGTATTTATAAATTAGATGATATAAAACAAGGATATTATGTTGATGGACTTGTTTCAAGAAAGAAACAAATTTTACCAGCAATATTATCAGAATTAAATTAAGCTATTTATATAGCTTTTTTTCTTTTGCTTAATTGACTTAATTAAGCATGTATTCTATAATATATATAGAATGATAATAGGAGTAATAAAATGGGTAAAAATAGTAAAGAAAAAGAAGTAGTATCAATGACTAAAAAACAAAAAATATTATTTGTTAGTGCGTTAATAATAATTGTTTTAATGGTGTATTTAATTTTAACAAATAAAAAAATAGATGGTATAACAAAAGTAAATAAGATATTTGATGAAAAATATTATGATGTAAAATGTATAAGTGAAAAATGTGATTATATAATCGCATCAAGTGGTAATGAAAGTAAAACATCAAAAAAATATATTTATAATTATAATGGTAAAAAAATATCGAGTTACAAAGAAAACTTTAATATTAATTCAAAAACATCAAATGAAATAAGTGAAGTATCAGAAAACTATTTAATATTTAAAAAAGTTAATAGAAGTAATAATGATATAACAGGATATTATTTAACAGATTTAAAAAATAATAAAAAATATAGTACTAGTAATGAATTAAAATATTTAACAGATAATTTACTATTAATGAAAAAACAAGATGGTTATGAGATTATAACAAAAGATGGTAAAGAAAAATATTCTAATATCGATAGTGCTAAAACATTTAATAATGACAAAATAGTATTAATAAATGTAAATAATACTAGTGTTATATTAGATAACAAGGGAGAAAAGATTCTTGAAGATTACACTATATCAAAAGAAGTAAAAAATAATGATGGTGATACACTATATTTAGTAATTAAAGACGTAAAAAATAATTTATTTTATTACTTTGATATAGATAAAAAAGAAATAATTGGTGATAATTTTCAAAATTATAGTGAAAAAGATGATAATGGTAATTTAATAATTACAAAAGTAAAAAATAACGTATTGAGCAAATTTATTTTAGATAAAAATGGTAACCAAAAGAAATATACAGAAAAAAATACACAAAAATATGCGAATGATATAAAAATGCTTATAGATAGTTCAAAATATTATGTTTATGATAATTCGGTATATAAAGAAAATCAAAATAATGTATTTGTAAATAAAAAAGATGATAATACTTTTGGTATATACAATGTAAAAGATAATAAATATAAAAAATTATATGATTATTCAAAAGAAAATTCAAAATCAAATATAACAGAAGTAAATAAAAATGGAATTTACCAAATATCATGTAAAAAAGATAATTGTAAAACTAATGAAAATTTAGTATATGACTTAAATAATATGAAAAAAGTATTTGGTATTAAGGATAACAATTTATCTATTTTAAACTATACTTTATATGAAAATGGATACAAAAATGTAAAATATAATGATAACAATAATTCGAAATATATTTTATATGATAACAATAATAAAAAAGTAATTGATTCAAGCAAACAGATTATTGTAGTAGATGATGAAATATCATACACAAATGATAAAACAGAAGATGATATTTTATTATATTCTTTTAAGAAAAATAAGACTTACAATAAAGAAAATGAAGAAGCAAAAAAGATAAATATATCTGAATATACTTTATATAAATATAAAACAGATGATAAGACATGCATCTTAAATAATGAAGGTAAAAAAATAGAATGCACAAAAGATGATATAAAGTTATCATATAGTGATGATTTAGTTTACTATTTAAATGATGATAAAATAGTTATGATTAATGCTCAAAATTCAAAGAAAAATAAATATAATTTAGAAAAAAATGAAAAAATAAATGACATAAAAGGTGACTTAATACCTTTATATAGAAATACATTATTTGTAAACAATAGCACAAATGATTATATAAAAGTTGTTTCAAATACTGGAAGAGTAATAAAAAAGATAAATAATGCTGAAATTATTAGTGTTAAACAGATAGATAAAACAAATGTGTTGATATTTACTAAAAATACAATTGATAATAAAGATTATTTTGGTCTTTATTTAGCAAACTAATGGAGGAAATAAAAATGAAAAAAAATATTATAAATAAAATTATATATGTTATTGTTTCTATCTTTGTAATTTTTGCAATTGTGTTTTTAGTAAAATACTTTTCTTCTAAAAATATTAAAATAGTTAGAAATATACTTAAACCAGTTTATAGTGATATAACATGCATAGATGATAATTGTTCATCAATAAAAGCAACTAAAGAAAATAAAAAAGGTGATAAGACAGTAGAACTATATAATGATAAAGTAAAAAAAGTTGGATCATATGTAGTGAAAGATAGAAAAGAAGATAAAAAACAAATTGTTTCTATTAAAGATGATTATTTTATTGTGAGTGAAGATAAAGAATATTACATTTTTAATAAGTCTTTTAAAGGACTTTATAAAACAAATAATGCATTAATTTCTTTAAATCAAAAGTATATACTAGAAAAAGGTGAAAAATATACACTTTTAAATTATAAAGGTGAAAAATTATTTGAAAACATTTCAGAATATAATTTGTATAATGATCAAAAAATAATTGAAATAGTAACAGAAAATAAATATGTAATATATGATGAAATCAAAAATAAAATATTAGATGGATATAAGATTGATAAAGAAGTTATTGATAGTGAAAATAATACATTATATTTAGTTGTAAAAAATGTAAAAACAGGAGTATACCAATATTATGACTGTAATAATTATAAAATAGTTGGTGATTCTTTTGAAAATTATACAGTTACTACTGATAATGAATTGATTGTTTCAAAAAGAGAAAATGGTACAAAAGTAGATTATAAAATAAATACAAAAGGTGAACAAACAAAATTAGATAAATCATTTTCAAAGGTAGAAAAAATTAATAATATATCTAAAAAAATAAGTGATGATGAATATTATTTATATTCAATAAGTGTATATGAATCTAGCCAAAATATAGTTCTTGTTGACAATAAAAAAATTAAAGAATTTGGCTTCTATAATTTAAAAAATAAAAAATTTAATAAGATATATTCATATAATACAAAAGAAGATAATATATATTCTTCAGTTACAAAATTAAATTCAGATAATGATAATAATTATTTAGAAGTATCTTGCTCAAGTAAATTATGTGGCAAAAATTTATTATATGTAATTAATATAAAGGATAAAAAAACAGAGTTTTACAACGAAAATGAAAAGGTTGTTCTTCAAAATTATACTCAGTATGAAAATGGATATAAAATGATAAAATACTCTAATAAATCAGAAGATGAAAAATACAAAGGAAAGTATGTTCTTTATAATAATAAAAATGAAGAAGTATCAATTTCAGAAAATGAAATACTTATTTTAGGACAAAAGGTAGTATTTGGACCTGTTAAAAATGAAACAGTAACATTGTATTCTATAAAGAATAAGAAAAGTTTAAACAATACAGGCGCAAATATAATTAAGATAAAAAATAAAGAATATTATAAATATCAAGATGAAAAGAATAATACTATACTTTTAGATTCTAATGGAAAAGAAATATTAAAAGTAAAAATGTCACAAAATTTAAAAAATAGTGATGATTCGTTAATATATATTGATAACAAAAAAGTAAAAATGTATAGTGATGACTTTAAAGCAAAGAATTATTCTTTAGAAAAAAATGAAGAATTGATGGATAATAATTCAAACGATATATTGCCATATAAGGGTGCAATATTCATAAATAATACTAAAGAAAAATATATAAAAATAGTTAATTTTGATGGAATGAAAATAAGAAAAATTAAAAATTCAACTGTTGAAAGTATTTATCAAAATAAAGAAAAAAATGTATATATAATTGCTAAGAAAGAAGACAAAAATGCTACTAATTTTGGACTATATTTAGCAAAGTAAAATCAAGGTTAAAAAAGCCTTGATTTTTTAATAAATATAAGGAAAAATATAGAAAAAAATGTCATAATTTGGTATACTTAATGTAGATGTAAAAATAGGAGAGTTTGTATATGAAATTAAAAGAGTTAAGAACAAGAAAATATGTTGCTTTAATAATGATGATAGTAATTATAGGGATAATTGTAGGAATATTAAAAATAGGAAATATGGATTTTGATAAAGGAAAGGTAAAAGTGTCTAAGGCTGTAATAAATAATGTTACGTCTTCTTTAAGTGCGAATATAAATGAAGCAGCAGTAGATAACTTAATTACAAGTAAAGGCTATGATGAAATAGACTATGTAATTAAATATTCATTATCAACTGATGAAAATATAAAAGAAAGAAATGTTATAATTGAGGCTAGTTTAGATGATAATGAAAAATATGCAAGTTTCAAAGATATAACAAATGGTGATGTGACAAGTACTGTTTCTGAAAATAGAAAAAATATAAAGATAACAGTAAAAAATGCAAAAGTAAATAAAGAAAATGAATTAAAACTTGTTATGAAATTAGAGGGGGCACCAAATGGATATAAAGTAACTCCTAAAATCAAAATAAAAGAAGTAAGTGAAGAAAAATATACAAATTTAAATGTACAAAATGTAGAAGTAAAAAATAACAGTTTAACAGGAAATGTACAAGATGAACAATCAATGAATGTATCAAATATAGAATTAGCTCTTAAAAAAGATGGAGAAACAATAAAGAAAACATATACAGATGAAGCTGGTAATTATGTATTTAGTGATATAGAAGAAGGAGAATACAATTTAGAAATAGATGAGGATATATATGAAAAAGTAAGTGAAGAAAAAGTAAATGTATCAGGATCATCAAAATTAAATATAGTAGTAAAAGAAGTAACGCCATATAAAATAGAATTAAAAAAACAAATAACAGAAATGACAATAGTAAATGGTGGAAACGCAACAACATATAAATATGGAAACTTAGATAAAGTACAACAAGCATTAAGAAATGTAAAAAATATGACTGGTGAAGTAAAATATAAAATAACTGTTCAAAATACGGGAAAGAAATCAGGAGTAGTAACAGTAGTAAAAGATGAAGTACCAGAAGGCTTAACATTTAATAAAGAAAAAAATACATCATGGGAAGAAAAGAATGGAGTTTTATATAATAGAAGCTTAGAAGGAATAACATTAAATGCAGGAGAAAAAAGAGAAGAAGGCTTAACGCTTGATATAGAAAGTACAAGTGAAGCAAAGACATATATAAACAAAGTAACCGCAAAAGGAGAAATATATGAAAATATAGTATATATCTTAGATGGAAAAACATATAAAGAAGATACAGTACTAGAAGGGGAAAAGATAAAAGAACCAAAAGTAGATAATAAAGACTTCAAAGGATGGTATACAGATAGGAAATATACAAATAAATATAACTTTAATAATGAAGTAACAAAAGATTTGGTATTATATGGACAAACAGAAGAAATAAAAGAATATACAGTAACATATGTAGATAATGAAAAAATAGTTAAAACAGAAAAAGTAAAAGAAAATGGAAGTTTAACTGCTCCAAAGGTATCAAAAGAAGGACATACATTTAAATATTGGTCAGAAGAACCAAATGGAAAAGAATATGATTTAAATACGAAAGTAACAAAAGATATAACACTTTATTCAGTATATGATATCAATAAATATACAGTAACATTTATAAATGGAAAAGAAAAATATGATGAACAACAAGTTGAATATGGAGGAAACATAAAAGTTCCAACAAGTCCATTAAAAAAATATTATACATTCAAATATTGGTCACTAGAAGAAAATGGTGATAGTTATGATTTAAATACAAAAGTAACAAAAGATATAACACTTTATTCAGTGTATGATATTAATAAATATACAGTAACTTTTATTGACAAAGGAAAAGAAATAGATAAACAAGAACTAGAAGCAGGATCAGTAGTAATCGCACCAAAGGTATCAATGGAAGGCTATAAGTTTAAATATTGGTCAGAAAAAGAAAATGGAAAAGAATATAATTTAAATTTACCAATAACAAGAAATTTAACATTATACTCAGTATATGAAATAAATAAATATAATGTAGAATTCTATGATAGTAATAAACTAATAAAAACAATAAAAGTAGACTATGATAATACAATAAATAGTAATGAAGTTCCTACTGTAAGTAAAATAGGCTATACATTTACAGGATGGATAGAAAATAACAAAAACTTTGATTTTACAACTAAAATAAAAGAAAATAAAAAATTATATTCAAAATATGAAATCATAAAAAATGCAGTAATATTTAATGATGAAAATAGAATAACAACTAAAAAGGTAGATTACAATAATAAAGTAGAAAAAATAGAAAGCCAAGGAAAAACAGGTTATACATTTAAATATTGGTCAACTACACAAGATGGAGAAGAATTTGATTTTAATACATTAATAACTGAAAGTATAACATTATATGCAGTGTATGAAATAAACGAATATAGTGTTAATTTTATAGATCAAGGTGATGTATATGGTGATACACAAAGAGTTAAATATAATAATGTTGCAGTAAAACCAGAGACTGATCCAATAAAAGAAGGCTATACATTTAAATATTGGTCACTAGAAGAAAATGGTGTAGCATATGACTTTAATACAAAGATAACAAAAAATACAACCCTTTACTCAGTATATAGTGTAAATAATTATAAAGTATCATTTGTAGATAATGGGACTAAATATATAGAAGATGAAACTATAGAATATAATAAAACCGCTATAAAACCAGAGACAGATCCAAGCAAAGTTGGACATACATTTAAATATTGGTCATTAGAAGAAAATGGTGTAGCATATGATTTTAATACAAAGATAACAAAAGATATAACACTTTACTCAGTATATAGTGTAAATAGTTATAAAGTATCATTTATAAATGAAGGAACTAAATATATAGAAGATGAAACTATAGAGTATAATAAAGTGGCATTAAAACCAGAGACAGATCCAAGCAAAGTTGGACATACATTTAAATATTGGTCACTAGGAGAAAATGGTATAGCTTATGACTTTAGTACAAAAATAACAAAAGATACAACACTTTATTCAGTATATGAAGCAAATGAATATACAGTTAAATTCATGAATGGAGATAACTTGTTTAAACAAGAACAAGTTAAATATGGATTAAAGGCAACTAAACCAAGTGAAAATCCAACAATGGAACATAATTTATTTAAAACATGGACATTAAATGATAAAGAATATGACTTTAATTTACCAGTAACAGATAATCTAGTATTACACAGTAAATATGAAGAAATAGAAAAACCAAGTATAAGCCATGTGCCAACAAAGTGGACAAATAATAAAGTAACAGTAACAATAACATCAAGTCATGAAGATTATAAATATCTATATAAAATAGATACAGGAGAATATAAAGAATATACAGGGCCATTTGATATAGATTATAACTGCACAGTAGTAGCAAAATCGGTAAAAGAAAATGTAGACAGTATAACAGAATCACATGACATAACAAACATAGATAAAATAAAACCAATAATAAATTCATTAAATGAAATAAATGTATCAGGAACAAGTTTTGATATAAATGTAAGTACAACAGATAATGAATCAGGAATGAAACAAATACATATATATAAAGATGATTTATTAGAAACAACAATAGTATATAATGAAAACTATAATGAAGAAAAAAATAGTACATATACATTTAATGATTTAACATCTGGAAATGATTATAAAATAAAAGTAATCGCAGAAGATGTGGTGGGAAACTTAAGTGAAGCAAAAGAAATAACAGTTAAAACTGAAGAAAAAATAGTTGCAAGAATAATTGAAAGAGAAAATAAACTATTTGAAGATGAAAATCTTTATGAAAACTTTAGTTCACTTGAAAGAGCGATAAAAGCATGTCCAAGTAACCAATGCACAATAGAAATGGTAACAGATACAAAAGAAAGCGTAGAAGTATTAGAAGGACAAGATATAACTCTTAATATAAATGGAAAAACAATAACAGGAGTAAAAGATACATATACAATAAATAATGGTGGAAATTTAATAATAAAAGATAATGTTGAAGAAACAGGAAGTATAGTAAATAATGCAGGAGTAGCATTAAAGAATGAAACAACAGGTGTACTAACACTAGGTGAATTAGAAGATGAATTAGTGGTATCAACAACAAAGCCATATATAAATGGTGGAACATTTGGTGTTGTAAATGAATATATAGATAAAAATACAAAAGGAAGATTTAACTTCTATGATGGAATGATAGCAGGAAATGTTGCAATAGAAGGTGAAGTAAACGATAAGCCATATCTATATAATGCGAGTGTAGTAACAAGCGATAACAGACAAGTTGCAACATTAAAAATACTAGAAGATGCAGAAGCAAGAATTATTAGAACAGGTGTTTATTATACAAAAGTAAATGAAGCAATAGAAGATACTAATAAAGGAACATTTACAGAACCAACTACGACAAATACTACATTGATGAATGGATTTAAAACAAATACTATGTATGGATTTACATATGATTCAGAAACTAATACACTTTCTTCTGAAAGTAATAGAACTTCAAAATCGTATACAACAATTGATTTGACAGGATATGAAAATGATCAATATCTATATATAACAAGTAAAGAGTTGTCATCAACATATGGTAATTTTTCAATTACTGTGAAAGAAAATGATTCAAATGGAACAAGTATAAATCAAACTAAAACGTATGATAATACAACTGGACAAAATAATTATAAATTTACTTTATCAAAAGGTAAGAGATATTATGTAGAATTAATTTATAAAATAAATTCAGAAACAGAAGATAATAAAGTAGTAATTTCAAATATATCACTTCAAAAAATAAATAGATATGGTGTGACAGAAGATACCGAATTTAAAAGTCTTTCAAATACATATAGTTTTGAGTATGATGAAGCTACAAGAACACTAAGATCTAATAATCAATATACAAAATATACAACAGCTTTCTCATACATAGAAGTTGATTTAACAAACGAGCAAGAAGACAAAGAAGTAATAATTAATGCTTCACTTGATACATTAAGTTATAGTAATTATGGTAATATAGTTATAAATGAAGATAATTCGAAATTATCAGGTTCTTCAAGCAGTGCATTGGCATATATGTATGTAAATGGTTATTCAAATACTAGTAGTTCACAAACTTTTGTAGGACCATATAATTATTCAAAAAGACTAGAAAAAGGTAAAAAATATTATATACAATTTTATTATTTTAAAGGTTATGATAATTATTCAGAATCAAAATATAAAGAATATGATTCAAAGGATCAATTTATAATTAATACGATTGATATTGTTGGTGTTGGTAATAAAGAAGATATAGATTTATCTACAAATTTAAAAACAAATTACTATGGTTTTGATAATTATGATTCATATTATAATCAATACAGGGTACAAAGTGATGCTCCATCTGATGAAAAATTTGATTCATATGTAAAAATTGATTTAACAAAATCTAAAGTAGATCAAATGATAGATTTAAATTTAAAGCTTAATAATTATTCTAGTATTTATATTACAAGTAATAATAAAGATTCGGGGAAAAATCTTATTATAAATAATATGAGAAATACATTATTATCATTCTATTTGTATTATGATTATTATATAAATGGTAATAGTCATTGGAGTAGCTTTTATGATTATAAGTATGTTCTTCCAAAAGGAAGCGTATATTATGTACACTTCGCAGGTTATAATCCAGACGGAAGATCAGGAGCTAGTATAAAAAGTATTTCACTTATTCCTATAACAAACAATATGATAAATATAGGTAAATTACCTCATTTAAAAGGAACAATCGATGATAGTGGAGCAGTTGGTAAAAAAGACTATGTAACTGATGATGGTACTAAAGATTCAAATTTCAGATTTATTGGTAAAAATACTAAAAATTATGTCAAATTTAATAATGAGTTATGGAGAGTAATAGGAATATTTAATACAACCGATGCTGATGGAAATTATGCAAAAAGAATAAAGATAGTTAGAAATGATTCTATTGGTGGCGGTATTGTTTGGGATTCAAGTAGTTCAAAAGTAAATAGTGGTAATGGAGTTAATGAATGGTCACAATCTGCTGTAATGAAATTGTTAAATCCAGGTTATGAAAACAATAAAGTTACTCACGATTCTGGATCTGAAATTGTTACCAATAATAGTTTATATTGGAACAAGACAAGTGGAAGCTGTTTAAGTTCGGGTGGTTTATCTACTTCTTCTTGTGATTTTACATCGATTGGTTTAAGTGATTCATCAAAATTAATGATTGATTCAGTTTTATGGAATACCGGAGCAATAACAAATGATACTCAAAATATAACTCCAAATCAGATGTATATTTATGAAAGAGGAGATAAAACCGGAAAGACAAATTTTGATGCATCAAATTATCCTACAGTTGATTCAGTTGATAGAACGACAACATGGTTTGGTAAGGTTGGTCTTCCATATCCTAGTGATTATGTAATGGCTTCAGGTAATGGTTCAGGAAATACCAGAAGTAAATGTATGGATTCAAATTCAAATATATATGGTGATTGTTCATCAAATAATAACTGGATGGGTGTAAACCTTTCATCACCACTTATGACAATGAGTCCAGTTTATGGTGCAGCATTTCCATCATTTACAACATCAATGATAACATCTTTATATACTATGCCGGCTGTAAACAATAATTATGTTTTAAAACCTTCTGTTTATTTAAATCCAAAAATAAAAATAACATCAGGTAATGGTTCTCAAAATGATCCATTTATTCTAGAACTTGGTGAAGAAGAAAATAAAATGTTATATTATGGACTTGTTCCGGATTTGATTAAAGATGATAATAAAGAGGAAGAAACAGAAATAAGTGATGAGGCTGAAACATTAGATTATACTTATGTTAAGAAAGAGACAATTTATGGATTTACTTATGATGAAGAAAGAGGAGTGTTTACTAACGATAATAAAGGTATTGCAAATACGACAGCAATATCATATATAAAAATCGATTTAACAAATGCAGCAAGTGATATGCCTATAAATTTAAGTTATAAATTATCAAAGAGTGATTATGATTCTATGGGATTCTTACACTTGATGAAAAATAATTTGAACAAAATAAATTACAATGATAGTACAAGCTATTCAAAGGGTGATACTATATTTGCTTCGGGTACAAAATCTTATTCGGATACAAAGGCAATAACCCTAGAAAAAGGTAATGTATATTATTTACAATTTGCCTATAAAAAGGAAGGAAAACTTCCTGTATCAAGCACGAATGAAGATAAATTTGAGGTTGGTATAACTTATTTTACTAATAATGATAAAACTGATGATTATACAAGATATGATGAAAGTGTTCCGACTTTAAATAAAGAGTCAGATACAGTACAAATACTTAAAAATCTATTATTAACAAATCCATTAAATATAGAAAATACAAGAAGTATGATTTTAGATTTAAACGGTCATGTAATTTCAACAGTAGTTGATGATTATGTAATAAAAAATAGTGGTGATTTAACAGTAATAGATAGTAAGTATTATAGTGATGTAGAGGATCAAGATAAAGCAGATGCAAATAAACAAATAGAGTATAATAATGAATATAAAAATTCTATTTCTAAATATTCAAATTCAAATTATTCATATACAATAAATGATTATGAAAAAAATGGCCTTAAGGTTAATTTGGATGGTATTGAACATGGAGATGATGCTACAAGTTGGAAGGACTCAAGTGAAAATAATAATACTGGTATAATTAATGGCTCTGCAGAATTTGGTACTAATTATTTAAATTTTGATGGTGTTGATGATTATATTGATTTAGGTAAACATAATTATGAAAATATTACTTTTGAAACAGTATTAGATGGCAATACAGGAAAAATTAAGACAATTCTTTATAATATGAGTAATGGAGGTTATCAATTAAGATTGTCAAATTCAGCAAATTCAATTACATTTAATTATAAGAACACAGCAACTGTTTCAAGAAGTTTACCAACAAGTTTCTCTAAAGTAATTGATAAAGTATATTATGCAGTAACATATGATGGAGAAAAAATTAAAACATATGTAAATGGTATTTTGGTTAAAACATCTTCATCAAAAATTTATTTTGCAGATAATGATAGTTCGTTATTGATTGGCGCTGGTAGAAATGGTACTGATTTGCAAAATTTTTATTCAGGTAAAATATTTACGACTAGAATTTATAATAGAGCATTGACTGAAAATGAAATTGAAAAAAATTATTTGGTTGATAAGAATAGATATGATTTCTCGAATAGAGGACTTACATCAAGTAGTACAACAGCAACTAGTGATTCAGGTGTAGATGCGTATAAAGCATTTGATAGTGATACTAATACATCTTGGTATAGTGAAAGTAATGATGAAGCTAGCATAACATATTCTTCTGCTGAAAGAACATTATTAAAATTTAGAATATATGGTGATACAGATAAAAGTATGTATCCAAAAAGTGTTGAATTGTTAGGAAGTAAAGATGGAATAAATTATGTATCAGTATTAACAAGTAATTTAGAATCGAAGGGTTTGAATGAATATAACGAAATAAAAATAAGTCCAGATGTTAATGATTCATATAAATATTTTAAATGGAATTTAAGAAATCCTGAAAATAAAATCGCAATAGGTGAAATTAAACTAGATTTTGTTGATATAACAAGAAAAATAGTAACATTTAAATCATCTTCACTTGTTCCATCAGGTACTATAAGTAGTTCAAGTAACTCAGTTATATATAATGAAAGTGGAGCAAATTTAAATATTAAAGAAGGAAAAGTTACACTTACAAAAAGTGGAAATTATAATGCAATTACTAATTTAGGAACTTTATCATTAGGATCACTTTCTATAATCAATTCAAGTGCAATTGCTATTTATAATGATACTAACTCACAGGCAACTGTAAATAGTAAATCAATTAGTTCAAATCAGTATGGTATTTATAATAATACTGATAGAAAGCTAACTTTAGATATAGGTTCTATATCATCAAGTGGTTATTTCATATATAATTCTGGAGGTAGTAAACTTGATGTTAGTGCTAAGACTGTAAATACTACTAATGGTATTTATAATACTGGGGTAGAAGATTCAACTATTAACGTAATTACATCTAATGATAAAAATGATTTCCTTTACAATATTGGTTCTGGTAAAATAGATCTTCATGCAAGGACGATATCAGGAAATATTCAAAATAATGCAAAAGGTAATATTGATGCTGAAATATTAAGTAAAGCAAATAAAATATCAAACAATGATGATGGAGTAATCAATATTAAAGCAGATGCTGCAACAGTATCCGGTGGTATATATAACAACGGATCTGGAAATATAACCGCAGCTGTATCAATTTTAAATCAAGGACTATATAATGAAAAAATTGGAAATATAACTGCAACAATTGGTAAAATAGAATCTAAAAATATAGGTATAGAAAATGTAGATGCTGGAACTGTTGATGCAACTATAGATACTATAAGAATAACAAAGAATTCAAAAGATTCGACAGGTAATGCTTATGGTATTATAAATTCTGGAACAGGTGTGATAACCGCAAATGTATCTACAATATCACTTAATGCATCTAGAACAATGGGTCAAAATCGTGCAGTATATAACGTTAAATCTGGAAATATATATTTAGATGCAAAAACAATTTCGTTATCAAATATTGCAACAGGTTCAGTTAGAGGAAGTATTGCAAGTGTTGGAATTTATAATGCATCAAAAGGTTTGATAGAAGTTAAAAATGCTGAAATAATTGTTAAGGACACTAGTGGTGGTGGTAGTTACTATGGAAACGCTGCTATTTATTCTGGATCTTCTGGAACAATTAATTTCTTTAATGGTACAATAACAGGTTGTTTCAATTATGGTATTTGGAATTCGTCAACAGGTGTTGTAGATTTAGGCGATAAATTTGATATGGATATATATGAGCAAGGAATTAAAAATGAAAGAGGAACAATAAAAATCAAAAACGGAAATATAACTTCAGCCAATAAAGTTGTTGAAAACAATAGTGGAAATATATCTATAGATGATAGTGTGTTTAAAAATAGTTCAAACGTTTCAGATTTGATAATATATAATTTATATGGAACAATTACTATAAATAATAGTTCAATGCCAGGAACTGTAGATAATAATGGAAGTGGAACTATAACAATTAATAATGGTAAAGTAAATGGATATATATATAATAAAGGAACATTTAATATAAATTCCGGAAAACATAGTGTTGTTGATTTAGACAACGGTGGAGGAGTAACAAATAGTGGTAAATTAACAATTACTGATGCAACACTTAATGGTTCAGTAGATAATTCTGGAACATTAAATATAAATAATAGTACATTAGAAAGTTATTTTAATGATGCCATAACTACATCTGGTACAGTTAATATAACAAAAGGTAAAATAATTGGCGGTTATGGAGGAATCCGTGCTTTTGATGGTACTGTAACTCTTGGTCAAAAAGATGGAGTTGTTGATAAGGAGTCTGTAATTATACGTGGAGCAACTTTTGGTATATATGATAATGGTGATGGCAGTAATGAAAATTATGCGAAATTTAATTTTTATGATGGAGTAATTACAGGTAAATCTAATAAAGCAATTGATGCTGCAATATCAGATGCAGAGGATGGTTACGATTTGTATTCTTATACAAATAGTGATAATTCTGATTTGGTTGATATTACACTTGAAATACCTAATAAGGAAACGTTAGGCGATGTTGCTGAAGTGGATGGAGTAAAATATCCAAGTATAAAATTTGCATTTGATTCAATAAGCTCTGAGGAAAATAAAACTATTAAATTATTAAAAGATACATCAACTATTTTAAATATTAGTGAATCGAATAAAAACATAACAATTGATACTAATGGTAAGAAGATAAGATATTATTCGGATAAAGAATATATAATAAATCATAATTCATTAGAAATTTCAGATATAAAAGCAAATAAAACTGCAGGAATTTACTCAGTTTATTCAACAATAGTTGATAATTATGGTAGCTTAAGCGTAAAAGGTGTAAATGCTGATTATTTAACAAGTAAAAAGAGCACTATAAAAAATAATGATTCATGTATAGTTAATATTGATGCCGGTGTATCATCAAAATGGAATGCTATCAATAATACTTCTACAGGAATAGTTAATGTAAATAGTGGTACAATTTCATCAAGTTCTTCTTATGGAAATACAATAAAAAATGAAAATGGAACTATAAATATTAAAAAAGTTACAGTTAGTTCATCAAAAAATTCTATAGAAAATAATCTTGGAGAAGTTAATATTATGGATAGTGATGCAAATATTTCTGGTAATCTTGCTATACATAATATCTCAGGAACAGTTAAGATGATGAATGGAAAAGTAACAGGAACTATAGGAATTAAAAATGATAGTAATGGTAATTTGATTATAGAAGATGGTACTATAGAAAGTGTAGGAAATGGAATTGAAAGTTCTGGAAAATTGCAAATGAATAGTGGATCAATAAGTGCACAACAAGCAGGAATATATTTATCTGATAATTCTTTAAGTACTATAAATGGTGGCACAATTATACCAAATCGTGTTGGACAAATTGGTATAAATGTATCAGGTTCATCAATATTAAATATTAATGATGGATCAGTTACAGGATTTGGGAAAGGAATATTAGTAGATGGTACATTAAACTTGGGAACTAAAGGTGATATTGATTCTGATGGAATGTTAGTTGTTTCTAAAGATAGTCCAAATATAACAGCGTCTGATATTGCTATTGATATTAATTCTAATGGAATATTTAATTTCTATGATGGTAGAATAACAGGAAAAACGGCTATTTCTGGAAGTGTAAATGAAATAGAAGATAATTATCAAATAATTTTGGAAAGAAATACTTCAAATGATGAAATTAAATATCTTGATAAAAAAATGATTGTAAAGAATTTAACAACAGAAGAAGAATATAATGATTTACAAAAAGCAATAAATGATGCTTCAATTAAAGATACACTACAATTAATTAATTCAATAACATTTATGTCGTCTGATGAAATTAATATTTCAAATGATAAAAATATTATTCTAGATTTAAATGGAAAAGAAATATATGTTAGTGGTTCATCAAATATTAAAAATTTAGGTGTATTAAAAATAATAGATAGTACTAATAAAAAGAATACGGATGGTAGTGTTGAATATGAAAATGGTAAAATAGTTACATTAAATAAAAAGTTATTTGAAAATAGTGGTGAATTAATATTAGATGCTATAGTATTGTCAAGTGGAGATAATGGTACTGGAAGTTTAATAATGAATGATACAAATGGAAGTTTATCTTTAGTTAATTCAAAGATAACAACGTCATCTTCAAGCTTGATATACAACAATTCAGATAATGAATTAAATATTGAAAATAGTATTATTGATATAAAAGGAGAATATATTCTTTATAATAATTCATCTTCAGATATAAATATAAATAGTAGTAACATAACTGCAAAGTGTAATATATCAGAATGTAGATATATAAATAATCTATCAACAGGTTCGATAACAATTGAGGATTCAACAATATCAACAAATGGACAAGGTAGTTCAATATATAATGAAAATGGTTATAAAATAGATATAAAAAATTCTACAATATCAACATCGGATAAAAATTATATTATATATAATATTGGTGGAAGTATTATAAATCTAACTGGTTCAAAATTAAACACTCCAAAAAGATATTCTTGGTATAGTTTATATAATGAAGCTGATAATACTATTAATATAAAAAGTTCAACATTAAAATCTTTAAAAAATCAATCTTCTTCAAGTGTTGTAAATGTATTTAGTGGTGAAATTACTTATATTGGTAATAGTGGTACTCTTAATGTTGGTACAGAAAGTACATCAGAAGATGCTGTAGAAGATTCTGATAATCCTTTCATAAGAAATGTAGAAAATAGTGGTGTTTTCAATTTCTATAGCGGAACACTTAATAATGATCTTCTTAGTAGTGATTATGAAAGAAAAATTTTATTATCAAGTTCTAGTGAATTTAATATGTATGGTGGAACGATTATTGCATATAGTGACGTTGCAATTAATGCATCAAATAAAATTAACCTTTATAATGGTACTATTAAAAATAGTAATGGTATTGGAATAAAATTGACTGGTGAAAATACAAAATTGATTAATGAAAATTGTGTAGTTAGTGCAACAACTGGTGTTGAAGTTACTAAAGATACAACAGCAACAATAGAAAATATTATAATAAATAATAGTACAACGGGTATTGTTACATATGAAAATAGTACATTAAATTTAAAAAATAGTACAATAACAACGAATGATGGATATGCTATTGATAATAGTGGTGTATTAAATGTAGAAAGTGGTAATATAGAATCTATAAATTCTACGGGAATATATAATAATTCTGGAACTATATCAATTGGAATAAAAGGTGATAAGGATAGTGATGGAAACAATATAACATCAATTACTAATCCAAGTATTAAGGGAAAAGATTATGGAATAAATTCTAAATATGCATCTGATAAAAATATAAGTTTCTATGATGGGGTAATAAAAGGAGAACACGATTTAATTTTAATATTCAATGAAATTGAGACAAATTATGATGTATTTATAACAACAGACAATGATAACAATAAAGTATATTATTTAAAAAGTGAAAAATTATTGAAAAACTTATCAACAAATAAAGAATATTATGATTTACAAGATGCTATAGATGAATCATCAGATGGTGATACATTACAATTTATTAGAAGTAAAAAATATTACCAATATAATATTCCATCTTCAGTAGTTAATGAAGATAAAGATATAATTTTAGATATTAATGGAAATGTTATAGAAACATCAGGTTACTATAATGAATATATTACAAATAACGGAAAATTAAAAATTATTGATGGTAAAAACTCATTTGATGGAAATGGAATTATAACATCAGGTACAGGAAAAATATATCATGATCAATCTATAAGTATGAGTGGTGGAGATATCGTTAAGAGAGCAACTTTGATTGTAAATTATGGTACATTAGATATTTCAGGTGGTCTATTAGAATCTGCTAATGAAAGTAATATTCTTGGGTTTGTATCAGGTTCTATTACATTAAATAGTGGTGGCATAACTGGAAAACGTTTGTATTCTAATCAAGGCACAAGTTTCAATATTAATGGTGGAAAAATTGATGTTGATATTATTAGTGGACCTACAAGTTACAATATAAAATCTGGAACTATTAATTCTTCGGATATAAATACTTATAATACTGTTAATATATATGGAGGGACAATAAATTCTACAAATATTAATGTCGATACTATGAATATGTTAGGTGGAATTATAACTTCAAATATAACAGGAAATACTATTAATATATCAGATGGAACAGTAACTGGAACAATAAAAAATTTCAGTAAATTAAATGTAGGTATAAAGGATGCGATTGTAAATACAACAACTCCTTCTATAACAAATGTTGAAAGTGAATATATAGTTAATGGTGTAAATAAAGTTGGTGAATTTAATTTCTACGATGGTAAAATTGTAAGTATAAAAGGAAGAATAAATGAAGTTCAACCAGGTTATAAAGTAGTTAATAGTGATGGTTATAATATTTTAATGCCTCTTGGAGATGATGAAAGGGTGGCAATGGTAAACGGAATTAACTTTGGTAGTTTACAAGCCGCAATTAATTCAGTTAAAGATAATACAGAATCAAATATAGTAATATACAAAGATATAGAATTAACTGAAGATATAATAGTACCAGAAAACAAAATTATAAATCTATATCTAAATGGACATACAATAACATATGGAGATTATAGTTTTGTTAAGAATGGAACACTTACTATAATTGATTCAGCTCCATCAGATAGTATAGGTGCAAGTATAATAAATACAATAGAAAAAGTATTAAATATAAATCAAAATGGGAAAAATATAATTGTATATGAAATGAGCGATGGAAGTAAATTATCTACAGAAAATACATATAATTTGTATAAGAAAGTAGATAATGAATATAAATTATTAAATATGGAAAAGGATGAAGAAGTAGGTAGATATATTACAGGATCAAATAATAGTGAAATGACTTCAATAAAAGGAAGAATATATTTAAATAATCTTGAAGAAGGAAGTTATAAACTAGTAAGTAGTGATAATAAAGATATAGAGTTTACAATAACAGAAGATGGAAAATTAAATGGAAATATCTTAGAAAATACTAACGAAAAGAGAAAAGTAATAGAAACAGCATTCGCATATTTAATAATAACAATCCAAACAGGAGTAAATCAAATCAAATATATAATTTATATAGTCGCGATAGTATCAATAATACTTGGTTTATATTTCGCATTTAAAGAGCAAAAAAAACTATCAAGAAAAGTGTAAAAAGAGTTCATATGAACTCTTTTTATGTTGACTGATTTTTAATTGTATTTTATACTTATAATAGTAAAACTAGGAGGAACTATATGAAAAAATTAGATAATAAAAATAAAGGATTTACATTAATTGAATTACTTGCGGTTATTATAATAATTTCAGTTATTGCTGTAGTAGCAGTACCAAAGATACTAGATGTTATTGAAAATAGTAAAAGACAAACATCTATTGAATCAGGTCAGTTATATGCAAGAGCTGTAAATCAAAATATGACTTTTTCTGATTTGGATTCAAGCAAATATAAATCATTTTTTAAGTCAGGTAAATCCGTTTATAGTGTAAAAGAATTAAGCTCTGTAACTGTAAAAAATAAACCAAAAAGTGGATCAGTTACAATAAATGATAAAAGAGTAGTAGGTGCAAATTTATGTATAAATGAATATAACGTTATTTATAATAATGGAAAATGGAGTGCTGAAAAAAGTGATAAATGTAGTACAACAAATACTATAGATCCAAGTACACTTCCAAAATATGAAGAAAATGAAGTAGTATATTTTGATCCAATTAATTATAAATTGTGTGATAATGAAACAGATACATGTTACGCGTGGCTTGTTCTTCATGGAGATATAGAAGAAGGAAAATATGAGTTAGTATATAAAAATGCTTCTGTATATGATTATAGTAAAGCAATAGAAAATAATAATGGATCATATGATGGAGCTTTGGTAAATTATATTAATACAATAACTGAGACTTGGAGTGATAAAATTCCAAAACCAGAAGCTAAATATAATATAAATAATATATTTGATTTTACAGAATCAAAAGCAAGAATAATGAATAGTGCTGAATTATCTGAAAATGGCTTAGCGACAAAATTAGATATTTGCTATAATTCATCATCTACATCATGTGGTACACCAGTGCTAGTTATGGGGGAGAGTAATTATAATATTCTTATAAATAAAACTTTATCAAATAATAATTTTCCATTTAGTGGAGCAAGTTCATCATTTTCTATAAATCCAGTAATAAATGTTGATTTAACAGATGTTGATAACGTTAAAGATTATATAGGACTTGATGAATATGTATGTGATGAACATATTTATGATAATGGTACAATAAGTGAATCAGAATACAATAAAATATGTAAAAATTATATTGATCCAAGTATATATTCTACATCTGAAAATTCAGATGGAACAATAAATATAAGTGGATTTAAAAATTCCGCACCATCATCATATAAAGATAATGTATGGGCTCTTCCAACAAAAATTGGTGGCAAGACAGTTGTTGGTATTACATCAGGAAGTTTTTCACAAAAAAATATATCATCTAAACTGATAATTTCTCCTACGATAAAAAATTTAGGTACTGGATCATTTTCAAGTAATTCGATTTTAGCGTTAGCATTACCAGATTCAGTTACTAGTATTGGTTCATCATCTTTTGCCGGTAATAATATATCATCATTAATTATTCCTGGATCTATTGAAAGAATTGAGGATTATACATTTGTTTCAAATAATATTAGTAGCCTTGTTTTAAATGAAGGAATTAAATCAATTGGTAATGCTAGTTTTAGTACTAATTCGCTAAAAAGTCTTAAACTTCCAGATAGTTTAACATCTTTAGATTTATCATTTGGTGGTAACGCACTTGAAGAATTAGATACTGGTGGTGGAAGTATAAATATTGAAGTGGGTACTTTTTCAAGTTCGCAGGATTCATTAAAAAAATTAATTTTAGGTAATGATAATTCTAATGTGGAACAGGTTATGGGACAAAATGCATTTAATAATTTTTCAGTACTTACTGATGTAACAATTAATGGAAATGTAAGAACAATTAGCAGAAATGCCTTTAACAATGATACATTATTAAGTAATGTTATGCTATCACCAAATATAGAAAAAATAGATGAATATGCTTTTTATAGATGTTCTTCATTAAAAAATATTATTTTACCAAACAATTTAAAAACAATCGGTTCGTATTCATTTAATGGTTCTAAACTTGTAAGCGTTACAATACCAGATTCAGTAACATATATCGGAGAGGTTGCATTTTTAAATGTACCATTCACATCACTTGATTTAGGAAATGGTGTTATAACTATTAGCAATGGTGCATTTAAAGGTAGCTCTAAATTAGACACCATTACAATACCAGATTCAACTGAATCTATTGGAACAGAAATCTTAGGCGGAAGAACAATAAATGTATTAAATATTGGAGATGGAATTCAAAGCATAGAAGCACCAATGTTCATAAATGTAACAGTAACTACAATTAACATAGGAAAAAATTCTTCAAAATCACAAACAATAGAAGGATTTGCTTTAAATAGTTCACAGTTAAAAGGCGTTGAAAATGTAAATATATATGGTAGTGTAAAAACTATTGGTTCAGATGCATTTAGTGAGATGAGTGTAAAAAAGGTAACACTTGCTGAAGGTATAACTACTATAGAAAAAAATGTATTCCAAGGTAATAATATAGAAAGTGTTATATTACCTAGTACATTAACAACAATAGGCGAAAGAGCATTTGCAGCAAATCCAAATTTAAGTGTAATAGATGATAATTCTGGAATATCAACATGTAATATAGTTACAACTAATACAACTATAAATAATAAAAAGACTAATACAAGTTTAACTTGTACTACAGAATAATGGAGGTTAAAAATGAAAACAATACCAACAAAAAGAATAATTATATTAATAGCGTGTTTATTTCTATGTATAGTACTTTTGTTATTTTTTGGAAATGGTAAGGTAGATGATTTAAATACAGCTGCAAATAATACTAAAATAAATAAAGTAAAAAATTATAGAACAAAGGTGTCAATACGTACAAATTCATTTAATGAAAACTATGTTGTTTTAAATAAAGAAAACAAAGAATATACAATAAGCTTTAATGATAATAATGCATCGTATGTTGCTAAAATAAAAGATAACAAAACAGAAGTAATTGATGTTTTAGGAAAAAAAGTTAGTGTAAAACCAAAATATGATTATACTAATACAGATTTATTTTTAAAAGGCATAAATATAGATGATAAAAATACTGTTAAAGAAATACAAAAAATAGATGACAAAGAATATACAAGGTATAGTTTTAAAGTAAAAGCGATAACATTTAATGAAATTTTAAAACCATTTGGTATAACTGTTAAAAATGATGGGACAGGATATGCATATGTAACTGAAGACAATAATGTGTATATAGTGAGTTATTCATCTGATGAAGTTAATATAAATGTTAGTTATACAAATGTTGGAGAAGAATAATAAAGGTTTAATAATAAACCTTTTTTTCTTTACATAAACAAAATGTAAAATACCTTGAATTTAAAGGAAAAAATGTGTTATAATCACTTATAGTGAAAAGTAAAGGAGTTTTATTTATGGCAGAATATAATGAAAAATCAATTAAAATACTAGAGGGCCTTGAAGCAGTAAGAAAAAGACCAGGGATGTATATTGGTTCAACAGATAAAAGAGGACTTCACCATCTTGTATGGGAAATAGTAGATAACTCAATAGATGAAGTAATGAATGGATATGGTAAAAATATTAAGATAATTCTTCATTCAGATGGTTCAGTTAGTGTTTCAGATGATGGACGTGGTGTTCCTGTTGGAAAGCATGAATCAGGTAAAAGTACAGTAGAAGTAATTTATACAATACTTCATGCTGGTGGTAAGTTTGAAGAAGGAAACTATAAAGTATCTGGTGGTCTTCATGGTGTAGGTGCTTCCGTTGTAAATGCACTTTCAAAATGGATGATAGTAACATCTAAAAGGGATGGGGCAGAATATACAATCAGTTTTAAAAATGGTGGAGAAGTAGATAGTCCTTTAAAAAAGGTTGGTCCTACTAATAAAACTGGTACTACTGTTAGATTTATGCCAGATGATAAAATATTTTCTACTACAAACTTCTCATTTACAACTATATGTGAAAGAATGCAAGAATCTGCCTTCTTACTAAAAGGTCTTTCAGTAGAAGTAATAGATGAAGAAGATAAAAAAGAAGTAAAATATCATTATGAAAATGGTATTAAATCATTCGCAGAATATATGAATGAAGGAAAAAATACACTTCATAATGTATTACATTTTACTGGAGAAAAAGATAAAATTGAAGTAGAAATTGCAATGCAGTATACAGATACATATAATGAAAACATTATTTCATTTGTTAATAATGTCAAAACAAGTGATGGTGGTTCACACGAAGTAGGATTTAAGACAGCATTAACAAAAGTATTTAATGAATATGCTAGAAATAATGGATACTTAAAAGCAAAAGATAAAAACTTAGAAGGTCCTGATGTAAGGGAAGGTTTAACAGCAGTTATATCACTTAGAATTCCAGAAGCATTACTTCAGTTTGAAGGACAAACGAAAGGTAAACTAGGTACACCACTTGCTAAAACTGTAGTAGAAAACGTAGTTTCTGAAAAATTTGGATTTTATTTAGAAGAAAATAAAGAAGTAGCAGTTACAATATTAAATAAAGCATTAAAAGGAAAAGCTGCAAGAGAAGCTGCTAGAAAGGCAAGAGAAGCTGCTAGAAAAGCAAATGGAACAAAAAAAGAAAAAAATATTAGTGATAAACTTGCTCCTGCACAAAAGAAAGATTCATCTAAAAATGAGTTATTTATAGTAGAGGGTGATTCAGCAGGAGGTTCTGCTAAAACAGGAAGAGATAGAAGATATCAAGCAATATTACCTCTTCGTGGTAAAGTACTTAATACAGAAAAAGCAAAAATAGAAGAAGCGTATAAAAATGCAGAAATTAATACACTTATTTATACAATAGGTGCAGGTGTTGGAACAGACTTTGATATTAAAGATTGTAATTATGATAAAGTAATAATAATGACCGATGCCGATGTTGATGGGTCACATATACAAGTTCTTTTAATAACATTCTTCTATAGATATATGAGACCACTTATAGAAGAAGGAAGACTTTATATCGCAACACCACCACTTTATAAAATAGAGTTTGCTAAAAATGAAGTAGTGTATGCTTATAATGATGAAGAATTAAAAGAATATACAAAAAATAGAAAACCAATTGATACACAAAGATACAAAGGTCTTGGTGAAATGGATGCTGAACAGTTATGGGAAACAACAATGGATCCAGAACATAGATTATTGATTAGAGTTAAGATAACTGATGCTGCTCTTGCAGAAAAAAGAGTATCAGTACTTATGGGTGATAATGTTGATCCTAGAAAAGAATGGATAGAAGAAAATGTAGAATTTTCTTTGGAAGATGATTATAAGATATAGGAGGTGCTTTAAATGAAAAAGAAAAATGATGAAACAAAAGAAGTAATACAAAGAATACATGATTATGCCCTTGAAGAAATAATGGGTGATAGATTCGCATCATATGCTAAAGAAATAATTCAAGATAGAGCCCTTCCTGATGTAAGAGATGGACTTAAACCTGTTCAAAGAAGAATACTTTATGGAATGTATGAAAGTAAAAATACATATGATAAAAAATATAGAAAAAGTGCTAAAGCAGTTGGAGAAATAATGGGTAATTACCATCCACATGGTGATTCATCTATATATGATGCAATGGTTAGAATGAGTCAAGATTGGAAAATGATGACTCCATATATTGATATGCATGGTAATAATGGATCTATGGATGGTGATTCAGCAGCTGCTATGCGTTATACAGAAGCAAGATTATCTAAAATAGCAGGTGAACTACTTAAAGATATAGAAAAAGGAACTGTTAATATGGCTCCTAACTATGATGATACAAGAGTAGAGCCAACAGTACTTCCTTGTAAGTTTCCTAATTTACTTGTAAATGGTTCAACAGGTATAAGTGCTGGATATGCAACTAATATACCAACACATAATTTAGGTGAAGTAATAGATGCAACAGTTTATAGAATAGATAAACCAAATTCTTCTTTTGAAGAAATATTTAATATAGTAAAAGGACCAGACTTCCCAACAGGTGGAACAATTGAAGGAAAGAAAAATATAGAAGAAGCATATAGAACTGGTAAAGGAAAAATAAATGTAAAATGTAAATATGAAATCATAAAGGAAAAGGGAGTTCATCAAATACTTATTACAGAAATTCCATATGAAGTAAATAAAGCAAATTTAGTTAAGAAAATAAATGATATTAGAATAGAAAAGAAAATAGATGGAATAGTAGATGCTAGAGATGAAACAGCAAGAGGAGATCTTAGAATTGCAATTGATTTAAAGAAAGACGCTAATAGTGAACTTATCTTAAATTATTTACTTAAAAATACAGATATGCAAATATCATATAGTTTTAATATGATTGCTATAGTTAATAGAAGACCAAAACTTGTTGGACTTGTTGATATAATTGATGCATATATTGCTCATCAAAAAGAAGTTACAATAAGAAAAAGTAAATTTGATTTAGAGCATGCAAAAGCAAGAATGCATATAGTAGATGGTTATTTAAAAGCAATGAGTATATTAGATGAAGTAATTGCTTGCATTAGAAAAAGTAATAATAGAATAGATGCTATAAATAACTTAGTAAAAGAATTTGAATTTACTATAGAACAAGCAACTGCAATAGTAGATATGAAATTATATCGTTTAACTAATACAGATGTAGTAGCTCTAGAAGAAGAAAGAGCAAAATTAGAACAGATAATAGAATTCTTAAACTCAGTTTTATCTAATGAAAAGGTATTATTTAAACAAATGAAAAAAGAATTATTAGATATAAAGAAAGAATATGCTACAGAAAGAAAAACAGTTATTAAAGATGAAGTATCTGAAATAAAAATAGATGCAATAGATATGATTCAAAAAGAAGATGTAATAGTAGTTATAACAAAAGAAGGATACATAAAAAGAGTATCAAGTAGAAGTTATCAATCTAGTAAAAATGAAGATACTTTATTAAAAGATAATGATTATGTACTTGGTTTATATGAACTAAATACATTAGATACAGTACTTTTATTTACTAATTTAGGTAATTATTTATATGTTCCAGTTCATGAAATTCCAGATGCAAAATGGAAGGATTTAGGAAAACATATAAGTAATATTAGAACTATAAAATCAGAAGAAAAAATAATTGGATGCATACCAGTAACTAATTTTGAAACAAGTGATATTATTACTATATTTACTAAAAATGGTATGATAAAAAGAACTAATTTATCAGAGTTTAAACTTCAAAGATATTCAAAGGCAGTAACATGCATTAAATTAAAAGATGATGATGAAGTAGTAAATGCTATTAATTCTAAAAATAAAGAAGTATTAATTTCAACGGAAAATGGTTATGGATTATGGTATGATATAGAAGAAGTTCCTATTTCTGGAATAAAAGCATCAGGTGTTAAATCTATTAATTTAAAAGATGATATAGTAGTATCAGGATGCTTATTTAATAAAAATGATGAATATATCGCAGTATTTACAAATAAAGGAACTGCTAAAAGAATAAAATTAGAAGAAATGGAAAAATCATCAAGAGCTAGAAGAGGATTATTATTAATTAGAGAAGTTAAAACTAATCCATATAAAATAGTTAAAACTTTTGTAATAAACGGTAAGAGTAAATTAGGGTTTATGACAAGTTCTGATATTGATTATATAAGAAGCGCAGAAATATCAATAAATGATAGATATTCAACAGGATCATCTATATCTAAGAAAAAAGTATTAGATGTATTTGAAGTAAAAGAATTAATATCAAAAGAAGAACTTGAAGTGTTAGAAGAGGAAGAAGAAGTAGAAAGTATTCCAAAAAAAGATGTATCATTAAAAGAAATAGATGATAAGATTATGACTATAGATGATTTTTTAGATGATTTTAATATGGAAAATTGATAGAAATATCAATTTTTTTCTATTTTTTAGGGGAATTTAGGTTATAGACGGAGTAAATAATATATGAGGACCTCAGAAAAAATAAAGAAGGAAGGTGTTTATAT
>OGFG01000122.1_pt1 | contig 87904 bp, 85 predicted proteins | sample 1570761 | NCBI WGS metagenome assembly OGFG01 (sample SAMEA2581938, study PRJEB24529) | metagenome | biome: Human gut stool | place: China | collected 2011
GAATGAAAATTTACCCTGCGTTATTTAGCTGAAAATCAATGATACACTACACTAGATTTCCGATTTATTGTTTCAATTTTCTCGTCGTACATACCGTGTACGCACTTTGAAAATGTCATTGTATATCAAAACTTCATCTCTAAATTCTTCGTCCAGAAGATTTTGAGAGTACATTACATACCTGCAAAAGCAGCGTACATTATTATTGCAAATATTATCACCATCATTATCATCATGGGAAGAAGAAGCTTTGTTCCTGCTTCCTCTCCAAGTATTTTGACATTCTCCTTTCTCTCGTTAAATACATCTGCGGATTCATACTCCAAAATCCTTATCAGGTCTGCGGTTCCTTTTTTCATATTTTGCACAAGTAATGTGCAAAACTTCATATAGCTTAAAAGTCCTATCCTCCTCCCAAACAGCTCATATGCCTTTTCTTCACTAAGTCCATTTTCCATCTGCCTTCTTGTCAGAAGCATTTCTTCTATAAGATAATAATTATCCCGATAATTCTTACTCAAATAATTTTTATCAGTATAATTATTAGCTTTTGATTTCTCACCCTCTGTTTCCGTTATACGAATCCACGCATTTTTTACCGGTAATCCTGCATTTACCAGCAATACAAACTTTTCTATCATCTCAGGATATGCAAGTTTTAACTGCTTTTCCCTGTCTGACACTTTACTTTTTGTCATGCTTTCAAGTAAATATGGAACAATAATAAACATAACTGCCATAATTGCCGTAAGTTTCCACAAAGGCTCATATCTATTTATGCCATATTTGATTTTTTTCCCTGCGACTTTTTCAGGAAGTTTAAAATATCTCAGACTTTTTGTTTTTTCCATAGCATCTGAAAGAAGTTTATCCAACTCGTCCCATATACTTTGCTCGTTTCCTTTTTTTACTGGAGTTACAATAACATTAAACCTTAATTTTTCCTTGAATGCCTCATATTTTATAACAGCCGTAAGTCCGACCTGCTGCGGCTTACTTATCCTGCTGCCATATACTTTTCCCTGTTCCGATATAATTTTCTCATCATCAGAAAACCACGACACCACAAACATACTTCCTTTAACTTTTTTCATAAGATACAGATTTTTACAGACTTTATCAGAGGATTTATTTTTTCCAAGATAATGTGCATAAATATATTTTTTTACCTTTTCTGACTGTATCTTAATTTCCTCGTCACTATATTTTCTCTCTGGTAATGTTATATCTAATTCTTTTTCTAACCCACCTATTTTTGTCTCTACCTTTATCTCTTTTTGTTCGCCACCAATGTCATTTTTCTCAATATAATAACCGCAAACCAGTTCCCGGTCATTCTGACATGATAACAACGTCACAAAAAACAATACCTGACATATTCCAAGCATATATAAAAATACCGATATATGTTTTATGTAATAATCCCGTTTTATATCATCATCACTTTTTCCAACATACAATTTTCTGTATCTTTTTAAGGTTTCTTCCTTTAACTCCATATAAAGTCTATTCTGCAAAATACTTAAAATCCTTTTTGCCGCCGGTAGTATAAAATTATATGTTTTATCAGTTTCAGCCCGCATTTTCTTTTTATTTAAAAACCATTCATAAAGCAGAAATGCAAAATATAAACATAATACTCCGACACTAACACCAAATAAAATAATATCCCTCAACATACCCCTCCTTCTTATTTGTAGATTTACATCTTGTCCTAATCAATGATGCAGCCTGCCATCTACAGCCAGGCGGATATTCACAATCCACTCTGCCATTTCCCTGATAGCATTAAATTTTTATATTTGCTATCTTATTGCTGAGCATACAGCCGAATATGTATATCAAAAACAATATTGTCATAAAAATATGCCCGCCCACCGTATAAAGACAATCCAAAAAACCTGGTGAGGTTATCCAGAAATATACGATTATCAAAAGCGGTACTACATTCATTATCCTGCTTTCCATCTTTTTTGCCGCTATCATTGTTTTTATCTCCCTATTGACTTCTATCTTACTGCTTATCTTATCTGCCGTAGATTTAACTATTTCAACCATATTTCCACCTGTTTTCTGTGCAATACAAAATATATCCGAAAAGCACTTTATATCCTCAACATCACACCCTGATGCAAACTCCGATATTGCCTTTTCCATAGGAATACTGTTTTCTACGGATAAAATCATTCTGTCTACCTCAGGCAAAAGCAGCGATTTTTTCCCATACAATAATTCTATGTCTTTTCTTGACTCCCTTATGGAATTTTCAATAGAATAACCCGCTGAAAGAGCAGCCGACACACTCAACATCATTTCCTTAAATTCAAGATTTACATTCCATTTCCAGTGTTCATTATTTCTTTTTATTTCAACTTTTATATTAAGCCACCCATATATAACAGATATGAATAAACATATGATAACTGACTTGTAAAATAACATTGATACCAAAAACATCTTTCCAAATCCACAAAAAAAGTATTTTATCAACTTTGTTTTATCTGATTTGAATAAATTTATAACTCTATCCCGGCTCTTTGAAGCTTTTCCGTGTGGATAAGCCCCTTTTCTCTCCTGCATAAACTTCCTTTCACCCTCCCGTCTTTATCCTCACCTTCCTCAACGAACTCAAATAAAGTCTGAAGCTTTATCCTGTCCCCCTCCATACCAACAATCTCTGCTATCTCTAAAACCTTTCTGGTCTTATCACGAATCCTCCCAAGATGGATTATTATGTCAAGTGCAGATGCTATTTGATTTCTTATTGCCATCACCGGTATATCCATTCCTGACAATACCAATGTTTCCATTCTTGAAAGCATATCCTTTGAACTGTTTGCATGACCGGTGCAAAGACTTCCGTCATGACCGGTGTTCATTATGTTTAGCAACTCACATGCCGCAGCATCTCTTATCTCGCCCAAGATTATTCTATCAGGCCGCATCCTCAACGATGACTTTAAGAGATCTCTTATTGTTACCGCATTTTTGCCTTCAACATTTGCATTTCTTACTTCCAGCCTTACAAGATTTTGTATATTTCTTATCTGAAGCTCTGCCGCATCTTCTATCGTGATTATCCTTTCATCTTTTGGAATATAATCTGACAGTGCATTTAAAAATGTTGTTTTGCCACTGCCTGTTCCTCCACTTATAAAAATGTTGTATCCCGCTTTCACAAGCTTTTCCAAAAAGCTCGCTGCATCTTTTGTAAGTGAACCTATCTCTATAAGCTTCTCCATTGTCATTGGACTCTCCGGAAATTTTCTTATAGTTACAACAGGTCCGCTAAGGCTTACAGGCGGCAGTACAACATTCACTCTTGAACCGTCAACAAGCCTGAAATCTACAATAGGACTTGTCTCATTCACAACCCTGTTTACCTTTGATACTATCTGCTGGATAACATCTTCAAGTTTATTAACATCTACAAACTTTTCCGGATACCTGCTTATCCTGCCATTCTTTTCAATAAAAATATTATCGCAGCCGTTCACCATAATCTCAGTAATATCAGGATTATCTACAAGTTCCTGAAGTACATCCATTCCGCGTATTGAATTAAAAATTCCTCTGACAAGTATTTCCTTATTATTCTGTGATATGTATGTACTATGGCTTTTTTCAAATACCCGTTCCTCTATCAATTCATATAATTCTTCATCACTGCACTCCCCTCCATCAATCATTTTTTCAACAAGTTCCCTATAAATCTCTGTTTTTATTTTGCTTATATTCTCCATATATCCACTTACAATCCATGTTTTTACCTTAAATCAGAATTTTTGTCGTAACAGTTCAGCCTTTCATTTCTTACATTCATAAACCTGCCAGCGAGCTGTCAGTCGCTGCTTTGCAGCTTTTGTTTATTTCATTTCAGAAATGAAAGGCTATTCTACCATAAAAAGGTACTTAACAATACAATGAACAAGCTCATTGTATTGCCAATTATCTTTTTATGGCTGAACTGTTACTTTTTGATCAGTTATTTAAAATTTTTTATTGCTCATATTTTTAACTTTTAATCAGGAAGTTCCTCTCTTTTTTGCTCAATCAATCACTGATTTTTCTGATGCATAAAACATAATATTATCAAGACTTCCTGCTAGACCATCACGCATCAGCGTCTTTTCAAAAGAACTAAATCTCTGCCTGTCAATCTCATCCTGCACAGCAGAAAAATACAATTTATCACACCTTTGCATCAACTCAATAAATGTTTCATTGAGATAACCTATTACAAAAATAATCGTTTCATACTCCATCTGACCTGAAAGAATACTGATAAACTCCTCTACTCCCTCAATATCAAAGTATTTAAGATCTCTGTAATCTTCCACCGAATATATACAATCCACGCCACCTCTGTGACATATTATAGACTGTAATTTCAGGGCAAGCTTACTGCCCTTTTTATTCAGATAATATATGACTTCTGACATTCCTCTTACATATGAAGTTTCATAAGTCATATTCTCTCCCTCATATGAAAAAAACTGTTCACACATATTATTTTCCAGCCTTAATGCACCATCAAGACCGTTTAACTGGTCAAGACATACAAGAAGTGTCTTTTTTACTTTTGCCGTCTTTATCGCAAGATCAACACCATATTTCAATGCCAGATTTACGCTGTCTGACGAATACACTCCTATTAACTCCGTATTGATTTTGACCGGATTTTTATTATTTTCTTCCAATCGGATTTTCTCGTCATCAGCTATATTTTCAAGCACCTCGTTAATAATATTTTCTACCGACTGATACTTAAACACAACCGGATATTTTTCACCCTCCATCACATAATTTCCTTCTGACAAAACAATTATCTTACCAATTTCTTTTGTGTTTTTAATCTCATCAACATACTCCTGACCCAAAAGTAATACATCCAGCTTTCCCTTTTTTACAAATTCTGAAATTTTGTCAAACACTGTAAATATCATGAAATCTATACAATTATTTTTATTATTATAAAAGTATTCTGCAAACCTCTCTGAATAGACCGTCTTATCATATAGACCTATTACTACTTTCTCCAAACTATCCCTCCTCTTACAATAAGTTTGTCTTTATCTGCCTGAAAAACAACTTACAAACTCAATTTTTTAACAATTACAACAACACTAAAAAATATGCTGCTGCCGTCAATGGTGCCATGCGGATAATCACTGCTCTTTCTGACTTATCCGCTGCAAAATAATGCCCGGCACCACAAACACCATATAACAGGTAATTTTTTAATTCAAAAAATCTGTTTAGCAAATACGGATACTTTAAAACACGATATACCGCCGCGACTCCTGCAAACATAATAGTGAGTGCAGCCACTTTTATACCAAAAATAAATCCGTAGAATCCGGTAATCATACAAAATAATTTTATATCTCCTGCCCCTATTCCCCGCAGCTTAAACACCGGTAGAAATATCAGACATATTAAAGTCATATCTTTTATCCCACGCATTGCATACAAAAATCCATCAAAATACACTTTGTATATAACCGACAAAATTATTGCCGGAATCACTATACAATTACTTATTCTGTTTCTTTTCATATCATCAATTCCTGCCATTAAAAGCATACCGCACACAAATATTTCTCTCATGTCTTTCACCTCCTCCATTTGCGTGGGCTAACTTTAACATCACACAAAATGTATGTCAACACCCCCTGTTTTTATCTAAAATCGCCAAAATTTCATCTTTATTTTTGTTAATATCTGACTAAAATTTTTCTTAGTTTGTTATTTATTCTGCACAACATCTGCCTCACTCCTAAGGCAAAAATTTCGTTAAACTTTTTTTAATTTTTTTGATATGATACTTCACTGTATTTTGTAATCACGTCATCTTCTCTTTTCTAAAGACTTAAATTTTAATTTGTCGTTTTTTAAGAGAAAATGACAAAAAATTTTTTTAACTTTTTTATAAAATTGCATATTTTTTCCAACCCTTGTCTATACTTATTTATAAATGATATTAGAGTCAAATAATGAGAAAGGAATTTTTATGATTTTTTCAAACAAAAAAAGAAACCCTCCCAAAAGAGAAGAGTTCCTTAAAAATGCACTAAAAGAGACACAAAAAAGCTTTGAAAATGCTTACAAAGGACTCGAAAGTGTAGATGACCCGGACCTTATAGACCTTTTTATATATGAAATAAATGCTGCAAACCTCAGATACAAAGTGCTGCTTCGTGACATAAAAAACTCTGACACTGGCAACACATAGACCGTCAGTGCAGTAAATCCATAAATTTATCCAAAAAATTACAACATAGTCAAACTGAAATAGGATATACCTGTCATATGATAAAATATATTAAAATCATATTCTTCCCCGCATTGTCTGAAACACACCATAAAGATCAATGCCGCCGTAACCACATATCCTGTTTGGGACTTCCACCCCCGTGTTTATCGTACCACGGATAAGATATTTCTTGACGGACACGGTGTCCATCGTTATGTCATTTTTTCTTATTATCCCCCATTCCATCAAAAGTGCTGCTGCCCCGGCTGTTATTGCCGTAGCGGCACTTGAACCGCTCATATAACCATATCTTGCCAATGACACATCACCTTTTTGTGTCCTGTCTGTAATGACACTTGCCATCGGTCCAAATATGTCTATTCCCGGACTGCATATATCGGGTTTTATATATCCAGACCTTGTGTAGCCACGGCTTGAGTCTGCAACGGCACTGGTCGTATATGAATTATAGTAGGCATTTGACAATATAGCTATATTGTTTGCCGGATTGCATATCGTCACATCAGGGTCACTTTCAAGAAAATAAGTTTCATCAGTTATAAAATTTTTTATCGGCAGCCACATATCAAAGAAACCATCACCCCGGTTGTCATTGAAAACCCTTATTTTCCATAACCCCGGTTCAACTGAGCTGAATCTTAGCCTTACACACTCGTCGCCGCTCTCATATGCCGTTATCAGATAATCTATGTCAACCACTGTTTTTTCAAGTACAAACCTTATCCTGTGCTGCTCACCGAGTTTTGCCGTTGTCTTTCCGCTGTATTCACCGCTTGGAGATATGATACCTATCGCATAAAGATTTGGTGCATCTCCCCACAACTCTATCGTAAATCCATCATCACTTCCCGTCCGCAGTTCGACCTCAACATCCTGCCCCGACCTGAGCAGTCCGCTCCTGTAATGATGTCCGGCATTAGCTTCATTTCCACACGCAGCCACCGCACACACACCGCTGTAATTTCCTCTACTTTCGAGATATTCTCCAAGACATCCTCCTCTCTCATGCCCTCCTATATTTGTTCCTATTCCAAAGCATATGATAAGCGGTTTTTCGGCTTTTACTGCAGTCTGCCACAAATATTTTATGCCAAGCATTATATCCTGCTCACCGTAGACTACTTTATCACCGCCTATGCGGAAATATCTTTTAAGACCGTCTTTTGCTTCACGGCACTTAACGACGCATATATCGGCAAGCGGGGCAACCCCCGAAAAATTTCTCTCATCAATCTTATTGCCACAGGCAACCCCTGCAAGAAATGTTCCATGTCCGTTTGTGTCTACACTCGGAACTATGTTTTTAGGATTATCAGACATAAGTGCTTCATTAATATTACTTCTTAAATATTCTGCCCCGAACAAAAATCCGTCGGGAATTCTGCCGCTTTTCATATTTTCAATGGGTATTGTCTGATCCCATATTGAATATATCCTGCTTGTTCCGTCAGCATTTAAAAAAGCGGGGTGACCGTAGTCTATCCCCGCTGGTGTGCGAATAAAAATATTATTATTTGCCCTGACCGTAATATGCGTTAGCACCGTGTTTACGATAGTAATGTTTGTCCTGAAGCTCCTGTGGTGCAGGCTGGATTCTAGGATTGATAGTCTCAGCACGATATGCCATCTTTCCGACTTCCTCAAGAACTACTGCATTGTGAACTGCCTCGTGAGCATCTTTGCCCCATGCAAATGGTCCGTGGTTTTTGCAAAGAACAGCAGGAACAGCTACAGGATCAAGATTTCTTGCATTGAACTCGCTAACGATAAGTTTTCCCGTATTCTCTTCATATGCATCCTCAATCTCGTCCTTTGTAAGACAGCGTACACATGGAACTTCACCATAAATATAATCAGCGTGTGTTGTTCCATAGCATGGAATTGATCTTCCTGCCTGTGCCCAGCTTGTAGCATATGATGAGTGAGTATGTACGACTCCTCCGATGTCCTTGAATGCTTTGTAAAGCTCTACATGAGTTGCCGTATCTGATGACGGATTATATTTTCCTTCAACTTTGTTTCCGTTGAGGTCAACAAGCACCATATCTTCAGGTGTAAGCTTGTCATATTCAACACCACTTGGCTTGATAGCAAAAATTCCACTCTCTCTGTCAATCTCACTTACATTTCCCCAGGTAAATGTTACAAGACCGTACTTTGGTAAAAGCATATTTGCCTCATAAACTCTTTTCTTTAATTCCTCTAACATATTTTTCCTCCTTCTCAGTGAAAATTTTTAATAAGTGTTATAGAAAAAAGTAAATTTATTTAGTTTTTTCTATAATAAAGTTCTGTAACAAGTTTAACTCAAAATAAAGACAATGTAAAGACCTTTCGGCTCTAATCTTTGATGCAATTTCATTCATTATACAAAGACAACACAACAGTTCGCTCTCTGATATATCCTCCGCCGAAAAAGCAGCCTTTTCAAGTATCTCCCTAAGATTTCCTATATCACACACCTCGGACAGTTTTTTGATATATTCATCATCGGAAAGCTTTTCCATTTTCCTGCCTTCACATCCCATATACAGGGTCAAAAATCTTCTTGCCACAAAAAGCTTTGCTGAATTGTTTTCTGCTCTTGAAATCTTCTTTTTATATAAAAGATAAAACATTTTTTGTCTGCCATAAAAAATATATATCAGAAAAAGTACAAATGCCACCGCAAAAACAAGCAGTAATCTTACATACAACGGCAAGCCTGTTCTGTTTTTTGCTGCAGTCTTTTCCGACTGGCTTTTCTTAATATTGCTTTCCATCTTGTCCTTAACTTTTGTTTTGTTCTTTACTGTCTTGTTATCGGACTTTTTCCTGTTGTCTTTTTTCTTTTTTACATTCCCGTTATCATTTTTAACTTTATTTTTCTTTGGCTTTGCCGTATTTTTTGCCCTGTGTTGAGCTTTATCTGCCGCTTTAGTGCTTTTCGGTACAGTATCAAAAGAAACTTGTGGCGGTTCTTCATCGGCATATTCCTTTGAGATTGCAGATGTTTTTGTCATATCTACCGGCAGCCAGCCCACCCCCTCTTTATATATCTCAGACCATGCGTGTGCATCCTCATCATGTACCTGTGCCACATAGTACACTTTATTTTTCCCAAAAGCACTCTTTCTCACTACCTTTTTAAACTGACTTGGAAAAACCATATAACCTGCGGCATATCTTGCCGGAATATTTTTCAATCTTAAAAGAATCGTCGATGCCGTTGCATAATGCTCACAGTAGCCCTTTTTATTTTCAAAAAGAAAATAGTCAAGATAATCTTTCGTCAGAGGAAGTCTGCCCGGATTTTTTGTATATGTCGTATCAGCTTGCAATGCAGACTCTATTTCCTGACATTTAAGGCTTAACTGTTCAGACAATTCTATTTCATCTGCAAATTTTTTTAACTTGTCATCATCAGGCACTCCAAGGTAATTTTCTCTGACATATTCGCTATATTTTGTATCTGTCACATAACTTTTATCACTGTTTAAAAGATAATTATATTCTGAATACGCCACATCATAATACTTTATATTGTAATCATCAGCTTTTCTTGTTATGCTTCTCTCCAAATCATCTAATTTTATCCCATTATCAACAGTTGTTACATTTTTATCATCAGATTTTTTATTTGTATTTATATTTTTTACATCACTGTAATAAGGCAGAGCCAGTTTTTTATCTCTCTGATTTGCCTTATTGTCATATTGGACACGCATATTTATAAGTTTTGTTTCACTACTTTTGTCCGCCATATCCTTAACAGACTTGTATCCATAAGAAAAAATACTTTTCAAACGATAAGAATAAAATCCTGATTCCTCTGCTTCACTCGTCCATTTGCCGTTATTGTATGTGTCCGCACTAAATTCTTTAAAATAAATTTTTGACCCGGGCTTTTTGTCGAGCACTATTTCAAACATATTTTTCCCCGTGTAAACAGGTGAAACATTTGATAATCTTCCACGATAACTCATATCCTGTATCTGTTCAACGATATTATCAGCAATCTTTTTTGCAATCTTTTCATATTGCTGTTGTTTTCTTAAAATCTGATTGTTTTTCGACATAATCTTTTCTTCGGTCTGATCTGTAACACAGACTGAAACTGCCATACAGGCTGCCATTATAACTGAAATGACCGCATATCCCACCGCCTTATTTTTCATTTTACGGTTTGTAATAGAAAATGCTATACCCGCACCACCTGCAACAAGCATCGCAAAAGTCTCCACAGATGGTGTTTTTCCGTACATCATTCCCATGATAACCACTACCGCCGCCGGAATATAACTCCACACCCTGCTTTTCAGACTAAAAATACATATTGCCATGGCAAGAACCATCATCCCTATTATCACGATAATGGCTGCTTTTCCACTATGCCCAAGCCGTGAACCGTGCAAAACGGAAGTTACATCTGTCATTTCATGAGACTGTAAATACTCCTGTTTTTTTATGTTCACATAATTAAGAAGTATATTTAAACTCCCTTTCAAATAATCACGCCTTAATAGCATAAAACCAAAAAAGGCAATCGTATATCCGGCAAATAATATATTTTTGGGAATTGATTTTAACATCCCCGTCAATGTAAATATCAACGAGAAGATGAAGATTGCCAGATACACCTCTCTATAATTTGCCGGATAACTAAACTCATCACAAAAACTGCGGTAAACTCCAACGGCAGTTATCGCCATAAAAATCCCCGCTAAAGGCATTGTCTGTCTTTTCTTTTGCCTGATTCCATACAATTCCATAACTCTAACCTGTTTTCTCCATTTCTATAAGCGTATATTTATCAATAACAGGATTATTTCCTGTTGACCGCAAATTCATTTCATCATAAACATTTATCTCACATAATGCCCGGTATAATTCTTCCTCATTTGATACATATGCTCTTTTCACCTGCTTCTGTCTTGCATCATACCAGACATAGACTATATTTTCACCATTTTCGATAGTCCCAAATCCTACCTTGTTCCATTTATCAAATTCTCTTGCAATTTCTTCTCTTTTTAACGGTCTTGTCTCAATATAATAACAATAATAATTTTTACTATCATCCAAAAATTCCTTTACATAGAGTGTATTACTTTTTGATGAAAGCTTCCAATGTATATTTCTAAGCCTGTCGCCATTTCTATACTCTCTGACATGGCTGAAATCTCCGTTATTTTTCTTATTCCCGCTAATCATAACACAGTTGTCATCACTATCTTTTTCTGCGGTTTCAATATATTTTCCATCTGTCACAGGCACTATACAAACTGCTTCACTTTTATTTTTCATATGTTTGTTTAACTTGAAAAATCCCAGATAGTCGTATATTCCCGCCTTTTTAACAGAAACTATATAATTTCCGGATAAGATTTCATCATCCCTAAAACTGTACGAACATCTCTCTGTCCTTTTTGCCGAACACCACTGCTTAACAACAACTTTTTTCTGCTTCATATTATATGGGTCAAGGCAGTTCAATATGAGCAGTATTTTTCCACTTGGCAAAATACTCCTGTTTTCAAGAACAAGTTCAAAATTTATCCGCCCGCATTTGTTTATGACAGGCTTTGTTTCAAGCTTTATCTTAAGCTTGAAAAACAATATCATATTCATGATAAACAACATACTTCCTATTAAAATTTCAGCATAAAACACAAACAAAAAACCATTGCTGTTATATAAAACTGACATATATAAAGTAAACAATACACTCAAAATAAATGTAAAAATCCTACCTGCCATTTTCTCCTCATTTCTTCTTTTTAATTCCCGGTGCTTTTATGCCGTTACTTATTTTTTTGATAGCCATCTGCGAAGAAATCCTTTCTCCTGATGCTCTTCCCGACATGACAATCCTGTGCGGAGCAATCTTTTCAAATGCCTCCTTGACATCTTTTGGTGTCACATAATCTCTATCATCAAGAAATGCAAATGCTTTTGAAAGCTTCGTAAGTGCGATTGTTCCTCTCGGACTTACGCCAAGTCTTATATAATCGCTTCCCCTGGTAGCTCTGATAAGTCTGCATATATAATCATAAACTTCATCAGCTATAAAAATATCTTTCACATATTTTCTTATATTTAAGAGTTCTTCCCCGTCAATAACAGACGCAACACTTTCTGACATACGCACATTTTCATAATCTTTTTCACAATTTTTTGCAATCTTTATCTCATCCTCAAGTGAAGGATAACCCATGGAAATACATATCATAAATCTGTCAAGCTGTGATTCCGGCAAAAGCTGTGTTCCTATACTTCCCTCCGGATTTTGCGTAGCTATGACTATAAACGGTTCAGGAACTTTTCTCGTCACACCGTCAACGGTCACACTCTTTTCCTCCATCACTTCAAGAAGTGCCGACTGCGTTTTCGGTGAGGTTCTGTTGATTTCATCCGCGAGAAAAAAATTGCACATTACAGGTCCAGGCTGATAAATGAATTCCTGACTCTTGTTGTCATACATATTAAATCCGATAATATCTGCCGGCATTACATCCGATGTAAACTGTGTTCTTTTGTTTTCAAGACCCATTGCTTTCGCAAATGCCGTTGCGAGCGATGTTTTTCCGACACCCGGAACATCATCAATAAGTATATGTCCCTCAGCCAAAACTGCCGCCATAACACTTCTTATGCAGTCGTCTTTTCCTATAACAACCTTTCCCACTTCATCTAAAACCTTAATACAATCTGAATAATATTTTTCTTTCATACTCCTGTTATATCCCTTTCTTCTATTTTCGCACGGCATACCCCGTATCTATAAACCCAACCATAACTCCCTGTCCGTACATAGACAGATTCGGCTGATTTCTGACTTTTGTTATCCCCGCCGACGCAAGAGCAGGCTCTGATGACATAAGACCATAGCAGGCGGGCACAAAAAATGCTCCGCCGTTTATGCCACTTCTAACTTCATCTCCCTTTACATATGCAATCGCAAACCGCTCAGAGATTATCTGATAACATCCCTCACCATATTTATCGGTCAGGTATTTTTCATCTCCATAATACTCTACAAGATAATCCTGATACTCCTGCGAAACCGCCGCCTCCATACACAACCTGTTCATACAAATAATCTCCGCTTCTTTTTCCATATTTCAATAATATCAAATTGCGAAACTCTCATAATACTTTATTAAATTGTGCAATTAACACAACATATAATCAGTTTCGCAATCACCCTCACTATATAAATATGAAAAAAAGACCGGAGTGACAATCCACTCCGATCCGATATTTAAAAGTCAAAGAAATTCTTTCCAAAACTCTCACGCGTTTTCTTACGGCGTCTTGAATAATTTGTGTTTTTTCTTGTAGACGGCTTATCACTTGTTGAAGCAGATGTTTTCTTTGTATAATGCTTACTATGATTTCTTCTCACATTCTTATTAGAAGAATCTTTTCTGTTCTGCCTTACTCTTTTAGCATGATTTCTTCTACCCATTTTACTCTGGTAGCCACCATGCCTTTTTCTGCTCCTTGACATTACAATGGACTTACCTGTAATGGCAAAAATTATAAACATCACAATAACTATTATCGCTAAAAGTATGACTATCGAAAGAACAATGTTGTTTACGATAAAATCAATCACTCCATAAATTCCACCTGAAATGCCATCTCTTATTCCGGTAAATATCTTATGAAACAATGATGGATTTGAATTTGTCTTTTCGATTGATTTTATTTCTTTGTTTACAACTTTTCTTGATGCTTCATCAAGATATGTTTTCTTTGTACTGTCATAAATAATATTGCTTGAACCAACCGTTTTTCCCGCATAAGTGTAGGTTACTTTTCCTATAATATTCTTTCCAGTCTTAATTTTAACATTTTTATTGTAAATTATTTTCTGCTTAGCCTTTGAAAGTTTAACATTCTTTGGAAGTACAACACTTGACTCACCCTCAAATCTCACCGGGGAATTTGAACTGTTAAAGAAACTTCCGTAATTGTCAAACAAATCTTCACTTATCTTTGAATCGGAACCACCGACATTATGCTTTTTGTACTTTCCAAAACAATAATTTAAAAGTTTAATCGTATCCGTGTACTGATTAGGCTCTCCTGCTTTCTGGCTTGTCGACTTCATGACAACGCAGACAAGCTGCATACCGTCTTTTTCCGCAAATGTAACAAGCGTATTTCCTGCTGCGTGTGTAAATCCTGTCTTTCCACCGATACAATATTTGTATCCGTACTGAGGATACTCGTCCGGATTGATAGCCTCATGATGATTGAGCCATATTCTCTTCATCTTATGCTTATTTGTCTTTGCACAAGTATATCTCGGTGTATTGCTGACCTTTCTAAATACGGAATTCTGTAAAGCTGCTCTTCCTATCATCGCCATATCATATGCCGTAGTATAATGATTAGGATCAGGCAGACCGTTTGGATTATTGAAATGTGTGTCTTTAAGACCAAGCTGCTTAACACGCCTGTTCATCAGCTTAACAAAGTTCTTTACACTTCCTGAAACATGTTCTCCTGCCGCAAGACAAACCTCATTTGCGGACTCAAGCATGATGGCATAAAGGCACTGTTCCATCGTCATTTTCTCACCCGGCTCAGAACTTACCGTCGAATCTCCCGGACTTATACCGTATGCTGCCGTCTTTGAAAATGTTACAACATCACTCGGTGAACTGTTCTCAGCAGCTAAAAGTGCCGTAAGAATTTTGGTGATACTTGCCGGATAGCGTTTTTTGTGAATATTCTTTCCATATAATACCGTACCCGTGGAAACTTCCATAACTATTGCCGAACCGCTGACAAGACTGTCCGTTGACGGTCCTTTCGGCCATGAACCACCCTTTGCCTGTGCACTGACTCCCGACAACATTGCGGAAAACATGATAATTACAGTCAAAAACGACGATAAAACTCTTTTTCTGTTCATAATCTCCCCACTTCCTGTGTAAATAACATACCTCTTATCTGATAGTCAAGCGGATATTCGCAATTTGCTGTGCTGCTTGCTCATAACACTAAATCTATCGTTTAATTCAATTTATAAAAATCTTAATCTATTTATAAAAAAATGCTAATCTTTTACTAAGTTGCATTGCATATTTTAAATATATAAGCTATCATGATGTTACGGTTTGCTAAATTGTAAACAATTTTGCCACCGCATAAACACATCCAGATAAACAAAAAGCACTCCCAGTAGGAATCGAACCTACAACTGCCCCTTAGGAGGGGGCTGTTATATCCATTTAACTATGGGAGCACACAATTCATATTTTAACACACTACAGCATAGTAGTCAAGAAAAGGAGATAATTTATGTCAGATAATAATAATAGTGATAATATAAACGCATCAGATAACAATAATAACAACGATAGTTATGAAGAAATCTGTTATATATGCCGCCGTCCTGAAAGCAAAGCAGGCAAAATGATACATATTCCAAATAATATATGTATCTGTAATGACTGTATGCAGAAAACTTTTGATTCAATGAACAATATGAACCTGAACGGCACATTTCCAAATATGCCTTATATGGATATGTTCGGATTTGGTATGCCAAATATGCCGGGCGGTGACAATATCCCTAAAAATCAGAAGATTAAAAAGAAAAAAGCTGCAAAAGAAAAGAAAAAAGATAATATACAGACAGGTGTCTTTGACATAAAACATCTTCCTGCACCTCATATAATTAAATCAAAACTCGATGAATATGTAGTCGGTCAGGAATTTGCAAAAAAAGTAATGTCTGTCGCAGTTTATAACCATTATAAGCGTGTACTCTCAGATGATATTGAGGAAGATGACGGAATCGAAATCGAAAAGTCAAATATGCTTATGGTAGGTCCAACAGGCTGCGGTAAAACATATCTTGTTAAAACACTTGCTAAAATACTTCAGGTTCCTCTTGCCATAACTGATGCGACTTCACTTACAGAAGCCGGATATATAGGCGATGATGTAGAGAGCGTTTTATCAAAGCTTCTCGCCGCAGCCGACAACGATGTTGAAAAAGCCGAACATGGAATTATCTTTATAGATGAAATTGACAAGATTGCTAAAAAAAGAAACACAAACAGCAGAGATGTAAGTGGAGAATCCGTTCAGCAGGGAATGTTAAAACTTCTTGAAGGCAGTGATGTCGAAGTTCCGGTCGGTGCTACAAGCAAAAATGCGATGGTTCCGCTTACAACGGTTAATACGAGAAATATTTTATTTATCTGTGGCGGTGCTTTTCCTGAACTTGAAAAAGTTATTAAAAACAGACTTACAAAACAGTCGTCCATTGGATTTGAAGCTGAACTTAAAGATAAATATGATAACGACGAAAATATTCTCTCAAAAGTTACTACTGAGGATCTCAGAGAATTTGGTATGATTCCTGAATTTCTAGGCAGACTTCCTATAGTATTTACACTTCAGGCAATGACTGAGGATATGCTCGCACAGATACTCACACAGCCCAAAAATGCAATCTTAAAGCAGTACAAAAAGCTTCTCGCACTTGATGAAGTTGACCTTAAATTTGACGATGAAGCCGTTCACTGCATAGCAAAAAAAGCCTTAAAGAAAAACACCGGGGCAAGAGCTCTTCGTGCCATTATTGAAGACTTTATGCTTGATATAATGTATGAAATTCCTAAGGATGACATGATAGGACGGGTAACTATCACTGATGATTATATAAACCACAAAGGTTCTCCGGTTATTGAAATGCGTGAAAGTGGCGAAGCAAAAATCCTCACCCAGAGAGATTTGATTGAATAAAGTGCTATTTGCCTGACCGTGATAAATAAACGCAGAATTATATAAATATTGTACTTTTTTAATCCACAAGCACAGCAGTATTTAAAAAAACTGCTGTGCTGTTTTTATTTATCTCTCAACTGCTTTCAAATTATAATACAATTTTAGATTTTTCACATCTGCAAACATCAACATTGCTGTCTGTTTTCCTATCTGCACTAATATAGATAATACTTTTCTTTCAGCCCCGGCTCTGCTCCTTTATCCAAGTATCAAGCCTTTCATTTAATAATGAGAAAGGTGCTTCCCCTATCGACAATATATATTCATGAAATTTCTTCGGTGTGAACTTCTTTCCAAGCTTCTTCTCTGCCTTTTTATACATCTGCTCTATCTCTAAATAACCCATAGTATATTTAAGATAATTTGCCGCCTCTGAAACCATACTGTTATACACTGTTTTACTCTGTTCTATATCAAATCCATATGCCGTGAGATATTTTGCCAATTTTGTAAGACTCCAGCCGTTATAATTTATTCCTATATCAGCCTGTGCATAAATACAAAGCGTTGCGATAGTGTTTTCCCGAAGTATCTCTGCCGTTTTCTCATCCAACCCGGCATATTTGTAACTGTAAAGCTCTGCATAAGTCCCCCATCCTTCAACATAACCGCCTATATTAACAACACTTCTGAAAGGAACCGGTGATTTTGAATAGAAAAAGCAGTTCTGGTACAAATGTCCCGGATAACTTTCATGTGCTATTGTTGTAAACGCTTTGCTAAGGTCGTATTTTTTATTTCCGTTAAGATAAACCACATTATTATTATAATTATCTATCGCAGGTGTCAGATAAAAAGCGGGACTTAGACTTTCTTCAAGAGAACGGTCAACGTACTTTACCTGACACTTTATGTCATCGGAAAGTGACGGAAAATCCTCTTTCATTGCACTCTTTAAATGTTTTATAACTTCATTTGGCTCAGTATATTTATACTTTACATTTACGGCACTATCATAAATCTTTGAATTTTTTGCAATAATCTCCGAAATTTTCTTCTGTGCCTGCTTCAATTCCTTATCTATTAATATTTCCATTTCTTTAATGCTTCTGTCAGACCCCGTCTTTCGCCTTACAAGATATTCATAATACTTTTTACCATTTTTAAAACCGCAAAGACCTCCATTATTCTTTCCATTACCCTTAAGTGACTCCAATCCAAATACAAGATTTTTGTATGCCGGGATAACTTTATTAAGTACAGCATCTCTATTTTTAGCAATATAATTTTGTTTATCAGTATCATTTATATTGGCAAATCCTGATATTCTCTTTTCAAAAGTCGTAATAAGATAATTTTTATCCGGATTTTTAACAAACGCATTACACTGTTTTATCACCAGATTCACACAAGTATCACTCATAAAAGTTCCCTTACTTGCCTTATATTTTTCATATTTAATGACATTATTAAAATACTCCGGAATAAGATTTAACAGCTTTATGTAATCTTTAATATCATTTTCCGTATAAAAATTATATTCAACAAGCAAAACAGGAAGCTGTGCCTGGATACCCGAAGTCTCACTTAAATACTCCTCAAAGTCCGGATATTTTGACGATTCCAGATTTAGTTTCATCATGTACTCTGCAAGATCATAACAGATTTTCTGTTCCTCTTTCAATTTATCATAATCAAAACTTCTAAGAGTCTCCATCATATTTTCATAAACCGAATAAGTCCCCTTCTGTTCATCAAAATCCATATTTCCAAAACTGACCTCCATATTATCAAGACCATATATCTTTTTATTTTTTAAAGTATAATTCATTGTCAGGGTATCCTGCGAAACGCTGTCAATAAAAATCTGATTTAAAAAAGCATCAAAATCCTCCTGCATCTTTTCAACAGACCTTGAATTATCATAGTCGACACTTTTTTGTAAAACATCAATAACAGAAAAATAATCCCCCCTGACTGCTCCTATCGCCAACAAAATAAAACATAATGAAATAATTACTTTTATTATCCTATTTTTCACTTTACTCCTCATTTCTGCACACATTTTTTTGCATATTAAGTTTGTGTCAAGTGTGCACAGACACAAATCTTGTGTGCGAAAAATCCTGTATATATAGATTTTTCGCACTACTCCCCTGATTTATTGTGAATTTTTCGACATGTTTCTGCACAAAAATATAAAATATTTTAATTATTTATGTTACAATTTTACAAAAGTATGTTAAAATAAATATAGAACTAATTTTAAATAGCCTATGTAACCAATAACAATTTATATAACCCTATTGGATTTAAAATGTATCTGACCCTAAACTGGTACTACGGCTTACAACATTGCTATACCACACAAAGAAATGAGGTTTCAATTTTCATGAATACATACTCTGAAAACCAAAATACATTACTGCAAACCAACAAATACCAGAAAATGCTGGTATCCTTTTTTGCTGTCTTTAAAATTGACAAAACCATAAATCCAATTCAGTATATTATGTCCAATATTGATATACATGATGAAACTGTCCCTGATTATATTCCATTTCTTATCAACTATAACAATTCTGATTATCTCTTAGATATTATGTTATGGGATTATTCTGAACTTCAATCCTTATAATATAAGTTTTCTTAATATCTACCTAACTATCCCGTCAGTAATATGCTATCTCAGTAACATTTTTCTTATTTCTTCATAAAAATATATAGATTAGATATATAAATATATTCTAATTCTTAAAATATATGATTCCGATAACGAAAGGAATTTCCTATGAATAACATGAATTTCAGATTACAGGCAGGCTGTCAGCATTGTGGTAACTGCAGCTGCTGCTCTCAAAAACCAAATAATACGGTTCCGGGATGCAATAGTCATTCTCAAAACCAGAGCAATATGACTTCCGGTTGCAACAGTTGTTCTTCAAATCAAAATAACATTGCTTCCGGTTGCAACAACCACCATCAAAATCAACCACGAACATGCGATTCCGGTTGTGAGCGACCACATTACAGACCACCTGAAAATTGTGCTGATTCAATATCACATATTGATATGCACAATATTCCTATTGGAATAGGCTATGTTCCTTGGCAAAAGTGGAGAAATGTCTATGCCCTCTGCGAAGGTCTTTCACAGGGAACTATTTTTAAAGAACTTGACTATCCGTTTTACGGCTGTATTCCAAATGGATTTTGCAGTCAAAAAGGAGGTGCGAGATGAATAGAGAAAAGCATAACCTCTTGGCATATATCACCCAGGTAAGCTTCGCAATGGACGATACAGTTCTTTTTTTAGACACACACCCATGTGACAAAGATGCTCTGTGTTATTACAACAAATTAAAAAAAGAAAGAAAAGAAGCAGTAAATGAATATACACAGAAATATGGTCCACTTTCTAAATATGATGTCCCGGACTCATGTTACTGGGAATGGGTAAAAGACCCGTGGCCATGGGAATAAAAAATAAACTATTGTTGTTTATTATGGATTTTTAAAGTTTCTGTAAATTTCACCAAAAACAAATATCATTGCGTTTGACGCAGAAATGAGGAGTTTATGTTTAATTATGAAAAGCGATTGCAATACCCTGTCAATATAACAAGGTGCGACCCAAAAGCTGCAATGGTAATAATGAGTCAATACGGTGGTCTGTAGTCGAGAACTTATAATATATTAAAATGTATTATATTATCTTTTATCGTATTATATCATATTTTATTATATTTATGTATATTGAAATCTGCTTTTACATATGATATAATGTCGTCAGACAAAGAGAAGCTATTGTTCCGTAGTGAACACAAAACAAAATCCCCGATGCTGCCAACATCGGGGATTTTTATTCCTATTTAGCGTGGAAGGCTTAATACCACAGGCTAATTGCCAATCATTTATCACCATCTAACCATTTGATAATGTAATGAGAAATCACACTACCCATAACAGTGACAAAAAGAGCTGCTATATACTCCGTAGTAAACACCTCCTTCCCTTGCCGGTATAGGAGATGGCAACGAATCTATTCTATCATATAAATTGACAATTTTCTACATTCAAACTCAATGCACCTTATTATAATTAAGAATCGCCTGCACTATAGCTTTTGCTACGGCATCTCTGTTCTTCTTGTAAAGTTTTGCATCGTCAGGGTCAGATACAAAACACACCTCAATAAGAAGTGCCGGCTTTGTTGTCTTATTTAAAACCCATAATCCCGATGTTGTTTTCACACCTCTGTTTCTAAAACCTACTTTTGAAAGTTGGTTGCATATTCTCTTTGACAAATCTCCTTTGACACCGGAGGTATCTCTCACCCAGACCTCAGTCCCCGTCGTTTTTCTATCAGTTACTTTCTGATGAGCTGCTGAGTTGAAATGAATTGAGATATCAATATCTCTCGTCTTTGAATTGCACTTGGTACAAATCTTCCTGAGCACATCTGTCTGGCTTGTTCCGTTGTTCACGGTACAATTATATGCCTTGATACGATTCTTTTTCAAAAGTCTTATTACCTTTTTGGTAATAATTCTGTCCTCTCTGCTCTCGTCAATATAGTCAGATGCCCCACAAGCTATTTTACCCTGTGGGTTGTGTCCTCCGTGTACTGTTACTGCTTTTATTTTTGCCATATTATTTTTTCCTCACTTTCCATGTACTTTACATTCTTATTTATTCTATTCCTCACACTTTACTTCCGGAAGTCCGGCTACTGATGTCAAAATACTTACAACTCCGGCTACTACTGCCGAAGATGCTGCCAGTTTCCAATCAACATTTGCCACTGTACTTCCAACTGCGATTACCGAAACTGCAGTCTGAGCCATTGTTTTAATCGCTCTGACTGTCGCAGATTTCACCCATTTCTGAGTATCAACACTTACCTTCAACACACAATTTTTAAACATAAATAAAAACCTCCTTATTTCTTTTCTAAATCTTCTATTCTGCGATTTGCTACTTTTATATCTTCCGAATTTAAAGCTACTAATTTTTCAAGCTCATAAACCCGGTCGATTACCTGGTTATGTACATCCTGCTTTTTCTCCAACTGTTCCAAGCGGTATGCTACAAGAGCCGTTGACCTCTTATTTGCAAAATATGCTCCGCTTGCTGTTCCGAGCATTGAAATAACTGCTATTATTATTTCTATTGCGTATGCTGCCATTTGTGTCTCCTTTCCTGCCTTTAGGCATTAAAAAAGAAGCCTTTACGCTTCACTATGCTGTTCGATATATTTTTTTACTTTTACTCTTAATTTCGCCGGAACTTCGTCAATACGATTCAAATCGTATGCAATTCTCTCAGACCAAAATTTCACCATATCGTCCACCCCCTTTCTATTCACTATAAATAACCTCTGACATCTCAGCAATGGCATCATTCTGAGTAGTCTGCCCTGCTTCGACTGCCGCAAGTCTCACCTCTATATTGCTGAACTGACGGATGTTAAATGACGCTTCAAAAACACTCTTTTCCTCTGAATATAGATATGACACTGTTTCAAAAGTATAATTTTTGTACTCGCCTATGATTTCGCCAGTATCGTCTTTTATGTACCTAAATGCTGCCAGATTTTCGTCAGTCAGTTTCTTGCGGAAGTTTTCAATATCTTCAGCAGAAGAAAAATCTGCTGTGATTTTTGTTGCTGTGCTGCTTTCGGTAACGGTAAGTTCTGTGTTGTCTTTTAATTTGATTTTCATAATAGTCATTCCTTTCTTTATATAAAATCAATATAGAGTTAAATACTATTTGCAATGGTAAAAAAATGCAGCATAAGCATTAAATTCATTGCATGGCGGAGCATATATGCATATGTTTTGTCCGGATACATATCCATACGATAATACTATATTTCCGGTTGTACCATCCCAAGCACTAACGGGGAATCTATATTTATCAGTATCTATGGTATGAGCATTGTCGTTAAGTATAACTAGACTTGTTGGTTCATTTACACGAGCTATATTATAATTAAAACTCACAAACATCATTTTTGTAATTGAATTATAAAACGCTATAACGTTTTGTGTTCCACTAGCAACATTTGTAAATGTGAATGGCGTTAGGGCATTGTTTAATGCAGAGATACTCTTATCAACACTATCGGCGAAACTGCCCGCCACACTTTTATTCAACTGTCTGGCATCCGCAACATATCCCTCTTCGGTCGTAACAAGGTTGTTTGCAATGCCATTTGGTATTCTGCCTTGTGCCTGCCACTGAGTTAATGTGCCATTCGCAACATCTGCCTGATAACTTGCACTGTTAATTTCAGCAGTTACTACTTTGTTCTGTACTGGATTTGTGCTTGTTGTCGATAACTCGCTGTCAACTTCTATAACTTCTGCTATTTCTGTCTTTTTAGCATATGTCTCTTGAATGTTGTTACCATTTTCATCTGCTACCGCTTTTTCAACTGCTAAGTTAGCATTTAATACAGCTACACCGCCTGCAATTCCCTTTTCAGAGTTAGGTATGAAGTTACCGCCTACTATCTGTTGTGCTTCGTCTGCATACTTTTTAGCCTGTTGACTATAATATTTTGCATTGTCAATATCTTCATTATCTCTCGCCGATGTTTCTCCAACAGCATAAGATTTTGCAATGTTTGAATTATTTTCAACTTCAGATGCAAGTTGTTCTATCTCTTTCCGGCAACTTGCTGTATATTCAGCCGCAGATGTTGCCGTACTTGAACTCTTTAATGTTGCCGCTGCTGCTTCCTGTGCTTCTGTTGCTCTATCGCCTGCTATATTAGCACTCTCCTTTGCAGCAGTCGCTGAACTTTCTGCCTCTTGTGCTTTCTCTGTTGTTTTTTGTGCCAATGTGCTAACATCTGCAGTTGTCTCTTTTGCACTATCAGCATACTTCTTTGCCTCTGCCACATAATCAGTCAAAGCACTCACATCATCCATCTGCCCTGCAGCAGTATATGATGGATTTTGAGTAGCTTTAAGGATAAACGGAAATGTACTTATCACAGTGTTATTCTTTGTATTTGAAAATCTGATACAAAATTTTATATCTCCTGCTTCATCAGTTTCATTCTTTGTCATTTTGACACTAACTGTATTTCCACTTATGCTTGCATTTATCGTTACTGCTTTATGCTTAGCTGTTTCACCCTCGCAAACACACAAATCAAATTCAGCTTTATTAACGACAAATTTTTCAGTACCGTTCATTATCGTACAAACAAGGATCGGTGTATCTCCCTGCATACAAGATATTACAGGTATTGCATTTGCAGATTTTACATTCAATGTTACCGGTATGTTCATAACTGTCCCCTTTCTAAAATTTATCTGATGATTTAACTCTGTGTTGTCTCATTATTACTCAACAACAATGAATAAATATAATTATCAAATGTTGTAAAATCTTCCATAACCATTTGCATATTTGCTTCAAAAGCTTCTCTGTCCTGAATCGCATGCCCTATTGTTGGATTTCCCTCCTGCGGCACGGTTGCGTTCATAAAGGCTATTCTTGTCTCCTTATCACCGTCTTTTAATACACTTACTCCTGTTACTGTTGTCTGCTTGCTTAATATAACCATATTATCAATTCCTCCCATGTTAATTGTTCAATTTTGCTTTTATTGTCATAACTTCACACTGCAGGTTTAAAAGCTCAAACTGCATTTGCATGTTTCTTTCTATTTCCTGCTTCAAATCTCTTTTTAAACACTGACAATATTTCGTCAGAGGTGCGATAAATTCCTCGTACCGTAATGCAGCATAGTCTTTTTTATCTTCATCAATTTGAACTGTTGCATATGCGGCAAAATCATCTACCGTACCCAAAACTTTCTCAGCAGTCATTTTAACTTCATCTGCTATAAATCCGCTATGAGTTCGTTTGCCGTCTATCATCCTATATGTTGACGGTTTTAAGCCGTCTATAAGGGCGTTTGCGTACTGTTCATCTATTTCAGTTATATTTGTTTTTAATCGTCTGTCTGATGCCGTAAATGCTCCTGTGTTTGTTGTCACAACTCCATTTTCAGTGCCTACAGCAAACAAATACCCGCTGCTCATTTTTTTATCTTTAGCAAAAATTCCGGCAACTGAAAAATCACAATATCCCCTTGTCGTATCAGGAACAGCCTCGTCTAAAGCTCCGCTTTGGATTCCACATATAAGTTTCCCCTGCATTATAGTTGCTTTATAAGGAAACCCATCCCAGCTATAATACCCAGTTCTGGAATGTGTTGAAATAAATGCCTCTCCGTCTGAATACATATATCCATTGCCAAACTGCCATCCACCAATTGAGCCATTTCCCGAACCGTCAAGTTTGAAGTTTGTGCTATTAACCAACAAACGATTTGAATTAAGTGCAATCTGCTCTGATGATTGATTTATCTCGCTACACACCTCACCGACAGAAACCTTACTGCTTATTTGATTTTGTGCCCATGTTGTAGTGGCATAACTGCTCATCCCAGCTATCGTCTGGTAGTTTCCAAGTATTGCCGAATCTGCTTTCAAATCAAGTTCTGATGATTTTGCATAATTATTCATGCCATCTATTGTCTGATATGTCTCAGAAACCTTTGCATTTATCTCATCTGCTTTAAGATTTAATGCTGCACTTGTTACATAATCTCCCTGGATTACTCCGACAGTTTCCTTAATACCATCAATGTTCACATCTATTTGCGAAAATTTCTGCTGATTTTCCTCATTCTTTTCATAGAGTTCATACTTAAGGTTTGTGTTGCTCACTTCAAAGTTTGCCATCTGAACCCTGCCTTCTCTTTCTTCCTCATCAGCACTCAGACAAAACTCCGTCATTGCTCCGCCATATTCAAGTTTTATTGCATATATCTCTATTACTCCGTCGTCATCTGCCGGAGTAAATACCGGCTTTCCTTTTGTACTGTCATACACAAAATCGTATTTTACCCTTGTTGTTTCTGCATTATCAAATACATCTCCTGTTTCAAGAGCAGTCGGATAATATATCATTGCTCTGCCTTTTATGTAAGCTGACAATGTATAAGCCGTACCATCTAAAGGCATAAATGAATTATTTACATAAGAATATTTCTTCGACAAACTTATAATGTCACACTCATAATGCTTATGTTCCCTGTCCCATTGCACATTTCCACTATGAGCGTATTCTCCGACATATATCCATCCCTCCTGCATTTTCTGTGCATCGTAAAACTGGTTAAATCCTATGTCGTCAAGAAGCTGCGACACAATCTTATTAAATGCGATATTAAGACTCTGTCCCGTAGGATCATAATTTATCGCACTTGATTTGATAGTCTCAGTTCCATTGTTTATCTCTCTTACCAAAGATGGAATATTTACCTTTTTGGCATTGATGTTTGCATCATCCGCCACCATCCTGTCATTGATAAGACCATCTCTTACGGCATTTTCAGTAATTCCACCCTCGCCCCAGAGCACATTTCCGTTTTCATCATAAATTATAATAGTATAATTGTTATTTGCATCCTTACCTATCTGGACTCTCACTTTCTTTCCGTCAGAAATCTGCATGGTAGAGTCTTTCAGCACCATAGTCCCGTCTTTTGACTGTATCTGAACATTATCCGTATAGATTGTACCGGATGCTATCTTATCCGCAGTCAATGACTTGATAAGAGCATTTGTAATAACTCCGTCACTCATTCTTCCGACAACTGCATCTGAAAAATCCGTTGTGATAATCGTACTTCTGATATTGTTAATAAGTGCCGACTCAGAAGTAAGATTTTTTATATTTCCAACTGCCGCCGAAATATTATCAGTCGTAATAGTCTGTGCAATAATATTCTTTATGATTGCATCATTAGCCGTAAGACTGTCAATCTCTGCTACCTTTGCCTTAAGATTGTCAGTAGTTATGTTGACTGCTACCAGGTCATTTATCCATGCCTGCTGTGCGGCAAGCTGCTTTGTCACAATAATGTTGTTGGTATTACTCTGGTCAGCTAAAAGACTTAATTTTTCCCCTGTCACTGCACCTGCTATAGAACCCGATGCCGTAGCCGCCGTACTGCCTACGCTAAAACTGTCATTTGCGGGACTGTCAAGGCTTATCGTCTGTTTGTTTACTCTAAGCATCACACCGTCAATTCCAAGCATTTTGGCATTAACTTTGTACCAATTTCCTACCTGTATTCTCTCTTTATTTCCATTAAGATTATGTGGGTCTATGGCTGAAATCGTATAACTGCTATACGGCACAGAATATATATCAATATACTTTTGTGCCTCCTTCAAAAGTTCAGTCGGATCATTAATGTCTTCATACAAAACAGTACGCTGTATAACACCATACACATCTTCATTTTTTGAAAGATATTTATTTCCTCCATTTACACCGGCTATAGAAACCCTTTCAAGATTATCCTCATCGGTATAAATCTTTTGACCTAACGGAAGTATTCTCGTACAAAGCGTACTCATGTCCTGTTCACATGAATAGGACAAAAGATTATATCCAATCTCTATTACACTGTCCCCACATATTTTTCCAATCTTTTTTGACACTGTCAGCTTATCAAACAATGCTTTTCCTTCGACTAAGTCCATCTTATAAGATACCGATATTTCCCAGCCATACTTTGAAATCAATGCTGACAACTCATCAAATGTCGTTCCTCCGGATGTTGACAGCTCCGCTTTTTGCGTATCTGTGACAGTGGCATCAAATTCAATTACAAATTGATGTTCAGGTACATTACTGTTGTGCCTGTCTATAAGTTCCTTTGCAAGCTCGACAGGTGACATATCAAACGCTTCTATCTCTGTACTGCTGTCCTGAAGATATGCAAGATACCCCTCACATGTCACCTGTTTGTATATAGCTCCCGTGTTGTCCATCAAAGGAACGGCTTTAAGAACCCTGCCTAAAAATTCTATTTCCGGCGTATCAACACACCATATTTTAGTAAGACAAGGTGAAAGCATATCATATCCCGGATTATCCGGATAAATGTCAAAAGACAAAGAATCCGCACAATTTAATTCCCTGGATATACTTCCAGACAATTTTCTTTCCATATGATCCGGCTGCATATCAAAAATAATTTCCTGCTTAGGCTTTCCATCTTCAATGTTTTCAATCCTAATAGTTCTCATATCGTATTTCTCACACCCTCTTTCGATGAATACATATACGGATCCGCTTTAAATGTAACTGTTATAATACAGGTCTTTCTGGTTGAGGCAGATGCATCAAAAGAACTTATTTTCGCCAAAAAATAATAATCAGGCATTGCACTGTCAATAAATTTTTTTCTTGCCGCAGGTGGATACAGCCAATCCGCTATATAATGTTTAGTCCTCTCCACTTCTGCCCTGTCTGAACACTTTTTCCACATTTTCACGGTAATCGTTCTGTCCTCATAAACTTTCATTCCGTTAAGATCATACGCATCTATTACTGAATCACGATACGGTACCGGTATCTCACTTGTTTTAACCGCAGGATAGCCAATATCTATACTTTCGACTGTCATTCCTTTACTTGATGCCCTTATATCATTAAATGAAAAATCACGCATTTGCTATCCCCCTTCTTGTAAGACTTACCTTTGCACCCTGTAACATATCTACAGTATTTAACGCAGCCTTTCCAACTACATTTCCATCCATCTGAATCGTAAGATTTAACTGACTTGATTTCTGTAATCCCGATGCGGCTTTACCATTTACCTGAGGTACTGTTGTTGGAAGATTTCCGGTAATAATATCTGCAAGTCCCTGTGTTTCTCTTTGCAATCCCTGTGCAAATCCAAGACCTGTGTATGCTCCAAGTTCAGCCATCACTCTTGACGGTGAATGTATTCCAAGATTTTTCTTAACCTGCTTCACCGTCTGCCCTGTCAGTTTCGCTATAGCCTTATACACATCATTACTTCCCTTTTCGATACCATTTGCAAAACCTTTTGCCACATTCGCACCGATTGATTTCATTTCTTTTTGATATGTTTTTTTGAGTTTGGCTATCTTTGTCTTATATGTTTTTTCAAGTTCTTTCATTTTCTTATCTGTAGACTTTTTTAAATCTTTATTCTGCGTTACAGCTTCCATCTTTGCTACAGCATTTTTTTGACTGTATAACTGCTTGTACTCCGCCCACTGTTCATTATTCATCTTTGTAAGCGTTTCGACATCACCGGCAGAATTCACTCCAAGACCCTCGATTTCTTTCATCATCTCGTCAGATGCTCCTCTGTCACGAAGAACCTGCAGGTTTGTACGCCATTTTTGAAGTGCATCAACCTGACGCTGTAAATTCACTACAAGACCATTCTCGTCATCCGTTTTTGTCAGACTTACATCACTGAAAATGCTGAAACTTGATGCAATCGACTCTTTAGTTGACTTCACGGATTCATTATATGTTTTTTTAAGTTCTTCCAACTCTGATCTAAGAGTTGACATATACTCCTTGTAACTTTTCTTATAATTACTCAAATATTCCTTTTTACTGTTAATAAGATTATTTCTTGCCTCATAATACTGTTTTAAAGCATCTGTATGTGCAGATGTTCCTTTTTTCGTTGCTTTAACAACCTTATCCCAGTATGTTTTAACAGTCTTTTCGTTGTAACCATGTCCATTTGTCTTCAAGTCTCTCATTTCTATCTTGTTCTGAAGCTTTGTAACAAGAGCCTGTTGTTTCTCTGCCGTTGCTTTCTTCTGTGCTTCCAGTTTTTTCTTACGCTCTTTCTGCTCTTTTTCCAGCTTTTTTTGATATGCTGCTCTCCGCTTTTCAAGGCTTTTCCTTTGCTTTTCTCCATCGTTTGTAACTTTGTTTCTTGCAGCATAATATTTTTGCAATGCCTTTGTATGTGCAGTTGTTCCGGCATATGTAGCATTAACGATAGCTTTCCACCATTTTGCAATCGTGGCATCACTATATCCTTTGCCGTTAGTTTTCAGATCCTTATTTTTAATCTTGTCAGACAATTCTTTAACAAGAATATTTCCAAGCTGTTCAGCAGACTTTCCAACATTTTTTGAACTTGATTCGATACCCTGTATCAGACCGTCAACCGTATATTCGCCTGACTTTTTAAAAACTCTTGATGGTGAATGAATATCAAGTTTCTTTTTAAAAGCCTTGTCTGCTGCATCACCTAAGTCCTCATAAGCCTTAACAACCTCAGGTTTCTTCTTTTCAACTCCGGCAAGCAGACCATCAACACTGTTTACCCCTGCCGCTTTCATGAGTTCTGATATTTTAGCATCAGATTTCTGAATTGCATCCAATGAACTCTGGCCGCCTTTCTCAAAACTCTTTTTCATCCCTGCAGAAATATTTATTCCGACCTTGTCAAGTTTTTTCTGCATATTGTCAGCACGCTTCTGAATCTGTTTGCTTATGGCTTCATATGCAACTGTCGGGTCAGCAGAACTGCCATTTATCCCTTTAGTTATTTCCTCCGGAATATATGCACCCTGTTTTCTTGCATTAGTAGCAAGAATCATCAATTTTTTATTTATTGCTGTATTTAATGTATCAAGTGCAGTCTGAGGCGATTTACTTCCATCTTTTAATCCTGCCGCAAGTCCTTTAGGTATCTTAGTACCTGTCTTTTTAGCAATGTTTACAGAATTACTAAAAGCTCTCTTTGTGGCATCATCAACCTTGCTGCCCGACTTTCCCATCTGAACAACGGCAGTATCAAATGCTTTTCCAAGATTTTTATACTGTCTTGCAGCTTTCTTTGCGGCATTGGCTGAGTTATTTGTTTTTTTCTTTTGGTCGTCTGTTGCTCTGCTATACTTTTCAATATATTTCTGTGCCTTATCTACATTAGAATTACAATCTTTAATTATTTTTTCCTGCTCTTTAATAGTTTTATTTAATTCAGAGGAAGTCTTTTTGTGTCTTTCCTTTTCTTCTGCGTATTTACTTAATGCCTGCTGTGCTTTCTGATATGTTTCACTATAATTTTCATTATAATTCATATTTCCAGCATTAGCTTTATACTCTTTTTCTAATGCCTTTTGTGCTGACTCTGCTTTTTTCTCTGCATCTGCTAATCTTTTTTTGGAATCTGCTCGTTTCTGCGTAGCCTCCGCAAGTGCCATTTCAGCCTCATACTGCTGTTTATATTGTTCCTTTATATCAGCCTCAGCAGCTTGTGTCATATAAAGTTTTTTATAATTGGAAATTTTATCTGTTATCTGCTTATTAGATAACTTAAGTTTTCCGTTTTCTTCATCATAAGCATTTGCAAGTTCTGGTATTTGCTGAGATAATGAATTTACTATTGCTTTCATCTCAGATTTTTGAGCAGTGTTCTTATGTTCAATGTTATTAAGTTCTTTCAGTCTTTCTGCCTGCTTATCTACTGCCGCTACTTCTGACTCAGCAGACGAAAAACTGTCTTTTGCTGCCTGCACACTTTCCTTTATAGCCTTTGTCTTCTCATTCAGCTTATCAATTTCTTTCTGATCTGCCTGAGCCGCTTTTTCAGTTTCACTTGTAGACCTTTTAGTCTGCATGGCAAATGTAACTATCCCAGCAGTAAGTGTAGCAAGTGCTGTTGCCGCCAGTAAAATAGGATTAGCCATAAGTGCTGCACCAAAAGCTGTAATTAATGGAGTTACAGTCTTTACCACTGTTACACCCACAAATGCTGTTGTTAATGCCCCTAACGATGCCGTAAGCGAAACTACAGCCTTAACTACATTAGGATTTTTCTTAATAAACTCCATAGCCCAGGAGATTGCTTTCTGTCCATGCTGGTACATTCCGTCAAGAGACTCATTAAGCTGTGTTCCGATAGCAATCTTTAAGTTCTCAATGCCGTTTAACATCTTCTGTTTAGCTGTCTCTGATGTATCAGTCATCTTTTTATAAGCCTCATCAGCCGCACCGGTACTATTCGTTACCTTTTTCAGAGTATTGTTGTAATCCTCTGTTCCTGTCTTTAAAAGAACTGTTGCCGCTGTCGCAGCTTCCTGACGGCTGAAAAGATTTGAAAATGCTGTTGCATCACCGCCTACGCTGTCGCTTAATATCTGAATAACATCACCAAGCGATTTTCCCTCCGCCATCAACTCCGTAAATGATTTTCCTGTCTCTGTCTGCAAAGTCGCCGCCGTTTTTGAACCCTGTTTTGATAGTTCTTTCATAAGAGACTTAATATAAGTCGTAGACTCACTTGTTTCAATACCTCTTTTAGTAAGCTGTATATATGCTGTTCCCAAATCCTGTAATGAAACACCATAATTAGCCGCATTGGTAGCAACCTTACCAATACTTGACGCAAGTTCATTAACCGATGTTTTACCTAAGTTCTGTACTGTCAGGAATACATCTGATACCTCAGACGCATCTTTAACCTTATTTCCATACGAATTAAGAACCGTTGTAAGACCATCAATTGCCGTTGTACTGTCTGTAAATCCACCTTTTGCAAGTTTAGTGGCTTCACCTACTGTTTCCACCGCCTTTGATGTATCAACACTCGCTGATATAGCCTGATATGTTGACTCAGCTATATCCGTTACCGCCGTTCCTGTCTTTGTAGACAGGTCAAGCATCTCCTTGTTAAGTGTCCCCATTGATTTTTTCGATGTATCAGCAATGGTACTAACCTTTGCTGATGCACTTTCAAACTTCTCAGCACTCTCAGAACACTCATACAAAGTTTTTGCTATATCCTCGACCTTTTCTTTTACTCCTGATGCAACTGTCTGGTCTGCAAGATTATTAAAAGCCTGTCTGTTACTTTCTCCAAGCTGTTCAACATTAACTCTTACTTCCCTGACTGATTTTCCATACTGGTCTATTGATGTTGCACAACCATTTGCCGAGTTTTTAGCCTCTTTCATATACTTATCATTTGTATTCAAGGCTCTGCTTGCTCTTATAGTCTGTGCTTCCGCAGTATTTAATTTATTTTTCCAATTTTCCACTCTGCTGCCGGCGGCTTCATAATTTCTCTCGCCTTTTTTTATTGCCTCTGCAAGTTCATCAATGGTTTTCTGCTGTTTATCAAGTTCCGCATCCGTGGCTGTTCCGGATTTCTTCATTTTATCCATTTCAGCCTGTGCGTTTTTATATTCTGCCCTTAACTTTTCAAGACCGTCTGCAACTTTTTTCTGTGACTCAGCACTATGCACATAACCGGCTTTTGTTGCATCGAGTTTACTTCTCTGTCCCTGAAGCACCTGAGAAAGAACTTTATGCTTTGCCTGAAGTGCTTCAAGGCTGTTCGCATTCTCGGCATACTTCTCTTTAACAAGACTAAGCTCTGATTTCATTGACGAAAGCTGTTTATTACAAGCTGTAACCGCTGCTTTAAACTCTTTCTCACCCTCAAGCACTATTGATGCACCAATTTTATTTTTATTCGCCATCTTATCACTCCGCTTCTAAAAGTTAATGATTTCTTCTCTTTCCTCTGCACTGGTTATCATCCTCTCATAGGTATTTGCTGAACCTCCTGCAAACATATTGCAGATTGAAGATGCAAGCATACTCATTTCAAGGTCGAATACATTCTTGTATTCGTAGTACAAATCAGAAAATTCCCCGATTGACAAAAAATTACACTCTGCCTCAGAGCATCCAAGTTTTGTCTTTGCAATAAATTTATACCAGACGAAATTTATTCTCCCTCCGTCTGGCTCTCCGAGTTTTTTTCATCGTTCTCATTTTCCGGAAACATTGAGCCTGCATATGTAGTAAAAATTTCTGTTGCAAGTTTTGCCGGATTAGAAACTGCATACACAATCTTTTTATCAGGAGCTTTCTTCCCTGTAGCCTCTGCACCTTCCTCAAGGAAAAGCATTGTAGTATCAAGCAACGCCTGATAATCAATTTCATCCAGATAGTTTTCACTTTTCTCAGTATCTTCACTTCGTGAAAATATCTTATTTTCAAACTCTTTTAGACTTCCATACTTTTTCTGAAGCTGTGCAAGTGCTCTTATTCCGCAACAAGCCGGATAAGTCTTCCCATCAATGCTCAGATTAAATATCCTCATAACCTCACCATCCTTTCACATCAAAATATGCCGCACTGCCCGGCAATGCAGCATACAACTTTTCAAAAAATAACAAAACTACTCCGCTGTCGGTGTAAATAATGCTTTAAGAGCAGCTACGGCATCTGCCTCCGACTCAACAACAGCCGTTCTTCTGTAAAGCCCTGTCTGCTCATCAGGGTAAATAGTACCTACAACAGATGGTGTTGTATATTCCAACTTTTCCTCTTTAGTCTTTGCATCAACAGAATACGGTGCAAATTTAACTTTCGGATAAAAAACAACTTTATACTTTCCACCATTTTTCTTGCTGATATAGCCAAATCCTACCGCTATAGGCTCATCATTGCTTGTAGCATCATATACATCAACTGTTTTCGACTCTCCGCCGCTTAATGCAATGCTGTTTTTCTTCTGTCCAAGAAGCGGACCAAATATAGCAGGATCATCATCATCAATACCAAGCGTTATATCACCGCCTGTTACTGAGCTGTCGCTGTCCTGTAATACATCATCTGCATAAAGTTTCGCATCGTTCGAGTTTAAGTTTTCCTTGAACTCAATCGCTCCCGCAAGTTTGGATGGTGCTTTGTACTTACCATCCTTTAACTCACCATGTAAAAATCCTTTTAAACCTACCTGTGCCATTTAAACCTCACTTTCCGCTATGTTTGTCTCATAGCATATGTGTCTTTTTTTTACATCTCTCTCAACAGTATTTAAGGCAACTTTTGGATAAGAAAAACCGCTTAAAAATAAAGCGGTTTTAATAGCCTTTTGCATATTGAGATAATTTTTATTTAAAGGTACAAAAAGATGTACCTGAAAATACATTTCATTTATAGCCGGGTTATCATCTGCAAACCCGCCCGGCTTTTCTGCTGCCACATTGTAAACAATGTATGTGTCTGCCTTTCCGTCATAAACATCCATAGCAACCTCTGTGCATACGGATTTCAAGGCAGTTTTCAAATCACCAAGAACACTCATCTTATCCCCCTGTTAAAAACTTCCTGCATTTTCTCTAAAACCTTGTCCTCACTGCTATTCACAGCAGACTGCATAAAAGGTCTTGCCGGCTGATGACTGTTGCCGTATTCAAGTGCAAGTGCTTTCTGATAATTTCTAAACGGTTCAACTTTTCCGTTTTCACGGGTGTAAGTAGATTTTGTTGAAGCCCCCTCCGCTGTCAGATAGCCGATGTATGCACCATTTACAGTTTTCTTTGCTTTCTTACATTTGATAGAACTTATAAGTTCACCTGTATCCCGGTGTGGCTGCAACTCACTTTTGACCGCACTCTCATAAATCGGCAATGCCTCATCTATCATCTTTGGAGCTGTCTCATCAAATATATTTAAAACATCGTCAAACATATTATCCGGAAAATCAAAATCAAATACCGCCATCATTCCACCTCACTGCATGACAATTCAATGTAATACTCATCTGTACGGTATGTCCTTTCTACCTTGTACAATTTTTCATCGTATTTCACATTATTTTGTCCTGAATAATCATCAAAAGCTACTTTAAAGACCTGCACGACCTTTTTATTATTTCTCAAAGCATTATAAAACTCGCTCTGTCTTACCGACTTGACAGCACAAAAAACTTCCAGTTCCTCTCCGGGTACTTCCACCTCAAAGCCATCCTCATCTTCTTTCTTTTCCCCTTCACTTATAAGAAAAAGAATATCATTCAGTGCTTCCATTTGTGTATTCACCCCCAAGCGAAAGAAAATCACGAAGTCCTTCAAATGCTTTCTCAAATCGTTCAGCCTGATTATCAAAGTTAAACTGCCACTTACAATACAATTCGCAAGCCTTAAATATAAGCATATCCTGTGTATCAGCACACGCTTTTTCTTCTGATATGCCTACTCCTCTGAGCAGAAGCAGACATATCTCAATATTGCTGTCAATCTCATCATCAAGGGAACTGTGCTTTATTCTCAGGCTCTTTTTGATTTTCTCTCCAAAATCCGTCAAATATTACACCCCCTTGACTGCTTTTTCCTGGGCTTCAAGAAAACTCTCTATAATAAGACTTTTCACATTACCGCTAACACTATAGCCCTGTTCATCAGCAAGAGCCTTGATGTCCGATATAGTCATCTCCTCAAGCTCCTGCTCTGTATATGTTGAAATTGTGTTAGGGACTATAAGTTTTTTTGAATGACCTCAACAAGCGAATTGTTGTCAACGACCTTTCCATCTGCCATCATAATAGCCTTTGTCACCTGGTCGTCTGTTTCATGATCTTCATAACGCTTAACCGTTACATTAAGATTAGTATTAAGTATATAGTCCTCCATACGGAACATAAAAGCTACTACCGTATCTGCTGAAACAGTTGAAGAAAAATCTGACATATACTCAGATGACACAAAGTTTACAGGTCTGCCAAGTATTCTGTACTCAGGCTTTCCGGAAACTCCGGCATTAACACGGGCAATAGGCTGGCCGCTTGTATCTGTCATAGCTGCAATCTGATTAAAGTATGTACTCTTAGTCATATACCATTCAGCAGACTCATAAGCAGCCGGAAGTTTTCCCTCTGCATCACATAAGTTTTTAAATGTAATATCTTTACCCTTTGCAATTTCAACTTTCTGACCCTCTACTACTTCAACGGCATCTGACAAAATACCCTCAGGCTGATTTGCAGATGCACCCTCTCCTGCAATAATAGCCTTTTCTAATGCCTTAACCATTGCCTCTGCGATATTGCTTGTAAGAGTTCTCTCAAACACATCAAGCGTTACGGTATCAACAGCGATTGAAACCGCAACAACACACTTTAACTTGAAATAACTGAAAGTGATAGAGCCAAGTGTTTTCTTCTGCTTATCTGTCTTTCCTCTTTCAGTAGTCCATGTTGCAACAGGTTTCGCAGCCGAAGTAGGGACTGTCGCACCACCTTTGTAAAAGGTTCTTGTAACCTTGTTAAGAATGTCACCTGTCTTTTCCATCTTCTCAACAATTTTATTAAGAATTGTATTCGGAATAACTGCACCCGTATCTGAAGTAGTTGTAACTTCATCACTATTTGTAAGATTTGCAGACATCTTCTCACCATGCAGCACATAATTCATAAAGGCAGAACGATATTCGATACTGTTTGTAGGATCTTCTTTGACAATATCACCCACAGAAGCCACAATTCCATCTTTAGTACCTGCATGAGCCGCATTACTGAGTACATTTGGCATTTTAACAGCACCTTTCATTGATTCAACATTGGCTTTCGCCTCTGTGTACTGAGTATATTCATCGTCAAGAGTTTCAACATCCTCCAGCTTTGCCTTATACTCGTCCATCTTGCCATCATCAAGAAACTGTGTGGCTTCATCAAGCATCTGATTACGATAATCAACATAATCCTGTCTGCTTTTAAAATTTTTGATTACATTCATAAATTTCATGTTCAAATTTCCCCTTTCATTCTTAAAATTTTGATTTTTTCCTTGGCAACAAAAAAAGCCTCACTCGATTTATCAGCAAGACTTCCTGTTTCTGACCCTTTGATAAGATTTCTTATCTTCGCCTTTGTTTCATCCGGTATGATTCCACCAAATGCGTTATTTATGCTAAACGGCATATTGCCGCTTCTGCCTGTTTCTATCAGTTCATCAACAAAACCATATTTCATAGCAGTTTTTACATCAAACCATGACTCTCTATCCATCAGGTCAAGCAATTCTTTTTCACTCCTGCCTGTTTTCTGCTGATAAATAGCTGATATTGCTCTGTTTGCCGTCTGTAATATCTGCGACTGTTTATCCATATCGTGATAATCGCCTCTTGCACCGCTTGAAACATTATGAATCATATACATGGCGGTTGGAAACGCTCTCACATGACCTGTTGCACACGCCACGATACTTGCCGCACTACAGCAGGACCCGCTTATATCTGCCTGAATATTACCCTTATATTGACTGATACTATAAGACATATCCGAGCCTGCAAACACATCACCGCCACCGCTGTTAATAACGATAGTTACATCATCACCATTTGCATCCTCAAGCTGTTTATCAATATCTTTAGGACAAAAAGCATCATAACCAAACCAATCGTATATCCACTTATCATCATTGTTTACAATAGTTCCTTTTGCATCAATCTTCACCATCACTTCCACCTCCCTCTTTCAGCTTTCCGGTATCTTTTCTGAGCAGTGCAACATCTCCACCCGGAACAGGTGCAAGATTAAGGTACTGTCTGACCTCATTTATAGTCATTATTCCTCTGTCAACAAATGAAGTAAGCTGCAGCTTTGTGCTCATACTTGCAAAAGTAAGATTGCTGCTTTCAAATATGATTTTATTACCACAATTTCTCTGCTTTCTTGAAAACAGTTTTCTTGTATATTCATTTGCCATCTGGCATATGATAGGCTCTATCGCAGCCTCATAGTATGAAATCCACTCGTCCTCGTCATAATTTGAATGAACAATCTTATCATTTGTATTAAAAAAGCCATACACTCTCTGTATGGTTCTGTCCGTCTGTGCCGCATTGGGTACATAATCATTAGGATTTACCTGCTGTGCCTCCGCTTTAGAATCAACTGCTGCCACTCCAAATGACTTTGAAGACATATTCATATAATTCTCAGCAAACTGCCGTGCATTACTTTCCAAATCTTCCGGTCGCATTGACTGCGTAAACTTAAGCAGCCATCTTATCACAGCACCATTTTTAATAGCCTTGATAATCCCCTGATCTGATGTTGTCACAACATTCATAAGCTCCACCAGTGCTTTTCCCGGCGGCTCACCAAAAATGTCATTATCGCAGTAATCTTCACGCAGATGAATAATATCCGTGTACGGTATTTCCATCCACTTGCCATTTTGAAAATAAAATTTAAGATAAAGCACCTGATTATAATATTTTGCATCAACAGATGCAGCCGGTATCGGATATAAGCCACAGGGCAGACCAAAATCATCCCTTATTATCAAAATAAAAGCATTATGATTAAGAGCAAGCTGATTTGCAACTTTCTCCTGCATCATCTGCCCGGACATATACTCATTAGGTTCTTCCAAAAGATTTTTTATGTATGGCATGGGATTTACAGCAATATCCTTTGACCCATCTTTTTTAAATGTTTCCCGGATATGTTTAGCCACCGCCTTACCTATAGCCTTTGTCTTGGGTCTTATACATGAACGCACTATATCAGACTGATACAATTTTCCATTCCACGCATAAAATCCATTACCGACATCAGTAATCATTTTGAAAGAGCTTTTTTTACTCACATTTTTAAATCTACTAAAAAGTCCCACAATTTCTCCCTTCCAAAAATTTATATAAGAGACAAATATTCTTCAAGGTGATTTTCAAGCATAACATATGCATCCAGCAGACCGGCAAGACCATCAATTCTCCTTGTAGGACTTGTACCCTTACAAGGCTGAATATTATTATTTTTATCAATATCAACAGATGTATTGCATATGCACCATTTAAGCACCGGATTGTTGTTGTAAATAATTCTCTTTGCCTTAAGGTCAGCACCCAATGATTTCATTGGAGAAGATAAAGTTTTCTTTCCCTGTGCCACCGGCTCCATAACGCTCCGGCCAAATGTGTCGTTCATTTCCTCGACAAAATATGTTGCACTCCATGCGTCATAGCCATCCTTGAAAAGATAAATATCTTTTTCAAGCTGCATTTCTTTGAACCACTCGACCACATACTTGTAATGTATTTTATTTCCGGGACAGGTTCTCATCCACCCCTGTTCAATCCATAAATCATAAGGAATTTTATCTTCTTTTACTCTTTGCTCCACCAAATCTTCTGGAATCCAGTACATCTGCTCAACATAGATATTATCATCACCGGGCACCATGAAAAGCATTGTTGCATTTGTCAGGTCATTGGTTGATGACAAGTCATTGCCGCCTATTCCATACCTTGGTTTAAGCTCTGCTATATCAAATAATGCGTTATTATCAATATCTTCAAAATTAAGCCAGCTCTCTGATGATGTCTCTCTGATATTAAACTCTTTGCAAACAAGGTTCTTTACAAGAAGCGGATTTTCCCGAGCTTTTCTTACTTTGTCTCTCAGTGTATCTTTATTCTTGATGGTTCCCAAGCCAGGGTTTGCCTTAATCCAGCAATCTTCCCGAACCCATTCCTTACGGCTGTCAAGCTCATAAATAAACGGGAACAGATGTGGGTCTTTGTATCCGTTATCATCAAAAAGACCATTGATAACTCTCTCAGCTTCATCATATTTTTGGTCGTAAATATCTTCCCTGATAGTTCCTGCCGTAGATGTGATATATATAAGCGGCTGGTCTCTAGCCGTCACACCATCTGCCATAATGTCATACAATGCTTTGCCATTCTTCCACTGATGAATTTCATCCATCATACAGCCATGAACATTCAGACCGTCAAGACTGTCTTTATCGGATGCAAGTGGTCTATACACACCATTATTAAACTCCTCACTGGACAGCTTTGACACAAGCGGCTTTATCCTTTTGCGAAGTGCCGCCGATTTAAGCACCATTCGCTTTGCTTCCTCCCAAATGATATTTGCCTGTTCTCTCTTAGTCGCAACAGCATATATCTCCGCACCAGGCTCTCCATCCGCAATAAGAAGATACAAACCAACGATAGACGCAAGCAGCGACTTACCATTTTTCTTACCAACAATAAAAATCGACTCTCTACACTGTCTGTTTCCATTATCATCAATAAAGCCAAACACGGCGGCAAGATGTGCCTGCTCCCACAATTCTAAACGAACATCATTTGTCGTTCCCTTCTTATGTTTTGACAATTTGCAATAGTTTTCCGCAAACTCCAAAACATGATTTGCCCTCTTTGCCGAGTAATGATATTCATCCGGATTTTTAATATGCCACGCAAGATACTTGTACCATCTGTATATCTTATTTGATACTTTAATCTCACCTTTTTCAATCCTGTCAAAATAATCAAGGATAGGATTGTAATCTAAACAATATCTTCTCATACATCCTCACGCCCTCCAACAAACTCATCAAAGCCATCGTCTTTCTCAACAACCTCAACGGCTTTCGTTTTCGGAAGACAATCCTGCAATATCTTCATTGCCTGGGTCTGTTTCTGAGAAAACTGTAAATAAAGCTGTGCATCAGGACTCTGCTTAGTTCCATATTGATTTTCGCCGTTCTTATACTCCGCTGTAGTTCCGTCACGAATGATGTTTTCCCTGAGGTCCTGCATCGTGATACTCATAAAAGCAACATCATCAATGGTTGCTAAAACAAGTTTCTTTTTATTCTCGTCAATCTCCTTAAACAACCGCTTTAATCTTGCAACTTCTTTTTTCACACGCTTTTGTTTCTCTAAATACTGCGAAATACTATCCGCTTTTTCATCCCTGTGCATTGCTTCCTCTTCAATTTCTTCCGGTGTTACCACTCTGTTCTCACCTCCTGATACCACACCCCCCTTATGAAATGACCTGCATTTCAAATCAATCTAGGCTACCGGTGTTTTTAGAATGTCCCAAACACCCATAAACAGGGGGGTTAGAGCTTTGCTATAGGCTGTCCGTTCTCGTCAAACATGACAAGCAAGCCCCGTCTCTTGTTATTAACTCCATGCCCCTCGAACCTATCATGACAATCCTTACAGACATACTCTAAATTGCTGTGATTTAAAGTAATATCGGGATTCGATATGTTCTCAGGTGTAATGTGTGTACGATGATGTACGATATATCCAAGCTGTTTACCACACTCCTGGCACATACCACCATCGACTGCAATCCTCTCACTTATAAAAGACCGCTTACAGTCTTTCCAAGCCTTACTGTGATAAAATTTGTACGCATATTCCTTTGCCATCTTTCAACCTCACTCATTTGACATATCTTTATATTTTGTCAAATCATTCTTATCTGTCTTCTTTCATTAAAGTGCAGCAAAATTATTTACCCTCATTTGACACACCTTTAATATGTCAAATAGCACATATAATAAAAAAAGAAGCTACCTTTTTCGCTTCTTAAATGATAAATTTTTTATTGCTTTGTCCTTATTATCTTGATTTATTCCAATATATCTGAGTGTAATTGATATATCTGAATGGTTAAGTATCTCTTTTATCGTCACTGCATCATGCGTCTGCTGATACATATGATACCCAAATGTCTTCCTAAGAGTATGCGTTCCTATCTTATCAATATCAAATTGCCTGCCTGCTTCAGATAAAATGTTGTAAGCCTGCTGCCTTGTGATTGGTCTGTTGCCTCTTGGAGACTTAAACAGATACTCATAATCATCCTTGCCATATACATAATCTTTTATAACAGGCTTAAGCTCTGCATTGATGGGAAACCTTTTCTCTTTCCCAGTCTTTTTCTCCCTGATATAAACAGCATCTTTATCCCTGACATCACGCACACGAAACTTAAGTATATCGGATATTCTAAGTCCCGTGTATATGCCAAACATAAACATCACATAATCTCTATCGCTCTTGCCCTTTAGATATTCAGCAATATCCATCACAACATCTAAATCTCTGATAGGCTCAACAGTATTCAACCAACCACCTCCCAACAGTACAATTACCGTTATAAGTGTACGAAAAAAGGAGAAGATATGCATCCTCTCCTTAATCAAAACTACTGTTCCTACTCTTGCGATATTAGCATTATATCACAGAATTGCTTCGTGTGATTCTCATTTTTTTGAAATTTATTTTATTTTTTCAAAAAAGACGGTCTTTCGACCGCCTTTTATATTATCTTGACACTCCTAATCTCGACATTAACGCTTCCTGTAATACCTTAGAAACATTAATATGTGATTTTTCTGCTTCCTGATTTAACCAGTTTGGTAATGTTACATTTCTACGAACCGTCTTATTATCTAACATTCTTCTATATGCCGTTAAATCAACATCAACCAAAGATACAATACCTGTTCCATCTTCATAAAATGTTCCTTTTGAAACATCAATATCTGTCATCTTAGATGGATGCAACACTTCTTTTCCATTATCTTCTGCTTCAATACAGCTTATTCCAATAGCATCTCTTGCCATTGTGATTGCATCTGCCATACTTCCCTTTGGTTTACCTTCCTCATTTGACTCTGTCAAAATACCCAAATCTGGTACTTCAATCAAAATATTTGTATCAACATCTGTAAAAATAACCGGATATGTCACTTTCATATAATCAACCTCCAAATTTGAAATGTATATCTATAGTAATATATTGAGATAGGGGATTTTATAATCCCCATTTTCTCAATATTGCTTTTGCCAATCTTTCATTTACTTCTCGATGTCTCGGAATTTTTTCTTCGTCATCACCTCTTTTGTAGATGTCATGATTTCCACCATGTCTTACAAATTCAAATCCCACACTTTCGAGCTTTTTTACAAGTTCTCTTTGCTTCATCTTTGTACCTCCTTATGTATATATAATACACATTTTTTACACATTTGTCAATAGTTTAATACACATTTTTTACACATAGCTTATTATAAAAAGACGGTCTTTCAACCGCCTTTCCTTAATCTTCTAACATTAAAAAATGTTCCTTAAACTGTTCTGTATTCTGTAAACTTTTTTCAATATTTTTATCAACACTATATTGTCTACACATCCCTCTTTCATCTTCCGATTCTTCATCTAAATTACAGCTTTCTATGTGTAGACAAGTTAAGCATTGATAAAATCTTTCTTCGTCACTTGCTCGTACCATGTTTTTTCCTCATATTTACTTTAATATCCTACAGATTCTGAGAATGTAGTAATCTTTTCCTTCTTCGGCTCCCCATTCAGAACGACCATTTCCAACTTTCAACTCACATTCTACAACAAAAGATGGGCTATGTATTGAATATCCATTTCTAAACATAATCTTTCTCTTGCCCATGTATCTATCACCCCATAAATTTTTAAACCTTGTTTCATAATATGGTGTAATATCTCGATATTCTTCTTTCTTTTCTCCCGATAGAATCATATCAAACCACCTTTTCTTTATAGGCAATATCAGCATTTTATACCTCCAATTTTGTATATCGAAGAACCAAACCCTCGTCTATCTGCTTATCCATGTCATTCACCACTTTCTAACAACTCAGGATTATCGAATGTATTGCCGACAATTTCTGCATCAACCATATTTATCCAGTAACCTAAGTCTTTTCTGCGGCTTTTTGCATATCTACCAAACCAATTCACATAAAATCCAATATGTTCAACTTTTGTACTGTCAAAACAACTTTGATAGCCGCCATATTTGATTTGTGCGTAAACATCACTAAATAAGTCTTTTACAATATCATTTTCCCAAATAAGATTACCATTCTTATCTTTCAATCCTGTGCATTGACAAATTGTATCTTTCTTTACTTCTATAATGTTTGATGCCGAAAACCAACAGACTGATATTTTGCTCGCATGATTTGGAATAATCAAATAACTATCATTTACTTCAACAAGTTCCCCTTTAACCCATCTATCAGAATCATCAAACTTAGCCTTAAACAAATATCTATCTACCATTGTTTCTCCCTTTCTCATGCAAATGCTAACTGTCCATTTTTCTCCATAACAATATTATTTTTAATAATATTCGGCATTCTCTCTGCCACACACAACTCTGGAAGATTCGACCGAACTAATGCTGCTGGTATTGGCGGACACACTGCATTTCCACATCTTCTTACCTGCTCGCTTCTTGGATATTTATGTCCCTCAAAATCGTGGTCGATAATATAATCATCTGGGAACCCTTGACATCCATACAATTCCTTTGGCTCCAGCATCCGAAGTCCAATATCAACAATCTGATAATCAACTCCTGCTATAGTTACTAAACCAAAACGGTCACGAGATGTAATTGTATCTAACGGATTTTTAATATCCTGCCCCGTACCCTCTCCATAATATTTGATTAGGAACGCTCTGACCTCTCCAAAATGTCCATCTCCAGCTGTAATGGTAGGAAGTGGCTCCTTAATATCTCTACCATCACAATGATTATTCATTTGAATAAGGTTTGCCGTAACAAGACTGTTATGATCCCATGCTGTCACTGTCGGCAATGGATTTTTCACTGTATCTCCAGCTCCCTTATATCCACCATCATAATATTTGTGTAAAAACGATGTTACAAGACCATATCTATTTGAACTGTCGAGCGTCATAATCGGTTCCTCTATATCTTGTCCCCTTACTTCCTTAGCAGATGTTTCAGAATGATATTGAATTATTGTAGGACTTATAAGGCATTGTTGATTTCCAGTAGTTATTGTATGTATGGAATTTCCGCAATCACCACCAGAATGATTTGTTGTATTTGTTCCCATGTACGGGGTAAGTTTAGGTTCTACAATTCCAAATCCGTGTTTCGATGTTATTACTTTTAATGGTTCATCCATACTGTTGCAATACGTTCCTTTTGCTCCACTATGGTTTACCTGAACAATAAAAGGTTCCTGATTATCAATTACAAATTTTTTTAGTCCCCTTGCTATGCGTTCCATTGTTTTAGATGCCAGTGGTCGTACCGCTCGAAGTCCATATTTCTTCTTTATTTCCTCCGAAGTATCGAATATAGACGGACAAGGTAAAGAAAAATCAAGCTGTGTATATGCACCTACATATGGTTTTAACAATCCAGCTTTTACTTTTTCACTATTCCTCTGAGCATGTGTTGGCTCTGGCCATGTAATAGGTTTCCCGTCACATCTTGCAATCATAAAAAAGCGTTTTCTCATAGTCGGCGCTCCATAATCTGCCGCAACAAGTTCTCTTGTATCAATTTCATATCCGAGTGCTTCAAGTTGCTTTCTCCATCTTCTGTATGTCTGACCCTTTCTTTTAGGGTCAGGCTGAAATATCTGCATATTGACCGGTACAACTTCTCCCGGCTCAGCAATCCTGTTTTTTTCATATTTTTCTGTTGTTTTTACAATCACACGCCCAGTCTTTTTATCACGAATAGGAACACATGGCCCCCATGTCTGAAATTCTTCTACATTCTCTAGCATAATAACTCTAGGTCTTACAAGAGCTGCCCATTTCAAGACCACCCATGCAAGACCACGGATATTCTTTTCTACAGGTTTACCACCTTTTGCTTTTGAAAAATGTTTACAGTCAGGCGAAAACCATGCAAGTCCGACAGGATGTCCTTCGCAAGCTTTGACAGGGTCAACTTCCCATACATTTTCACAATAATGTTTTGTATGCGGATGATTTGCTTTATGCATCCGAATTGCTTCTATGTCATGATTGATTGCAATGTCAACACTTTTTCCCGTGGCAATTTCAATACCGGTACTGGCACCACCACCGCCAGCGAAATTGTCAACTATCAATTCTCCGTTAATCATAATTGCCCCCTTGTAACATAATCCTTTAAAGTCATCTGTCCCTTTTGATAATTCATCCACACGACTTCAATTCTTTTTTTGCCATGTTCTGCACAGCTATTAAATGTTGCTTTATGCCATTTCTTAAGATATTCGTTATATAAGTCTGATTCATATCCTGAAATCATAATTTTTGCTCTGCTGTTTACTATTGCTTTTAACAATTCCTCATGTTCTGTATCTGACATTTCATGCTTATATTGCTTCCCGGCCCTAGTATTCAATAAATATGGCGGGTCTAAATACATAAATACATTTTCATAATCAAATCTCTTGATAACTTCTAATGCTGGTCGATTTTCAATCTGAACCCTACGAAGTCTATCCGCTATGTCAATAATCCACTCTGGTAAACGATACCAATTCCATAACGCATATGCTCTTTCTCGTCCAACAACATCATTTTTCCAACCTACCTTGCTGCCATTAGTCCGAAATCCATGTCCCTGCCAACACTGAATTAGAAATTTTAATGCCTTATGATATGGTTCATCCGGTGCCAGCACTTCCCATACATCCAACTTATATGTATCCTCATATTTTTCACGGCTAAAAGGTGTAGTCATTACCATTGCAGCTAATCGAACCGAATCTTCTTGTATGCACCGAAAAAGATTTACAACATCATGAGCCAAATCATTGATAGTCTCAATATCAGATACTGGCTTATTAAATAAAACCGCTCCACTTCCTAAAAATGGTTCTACATAGCTGTGATGTTCAGGTATCATTTCCACCAACTGAGATGCTATATTCCATTTACTTCCCGGATATTTTAATACTGCTCTCAAATTCTTCACCTCACCAAACACTCTTCAAGAGACAGCATATGCTCTCTTGCATATTCAATACTGACAACACGAACACACCAATCATAATCAACTGACACACAATACTTTCCCGGTGCTTTCTCCTTTAAAAATTCTCTAACTTTATATCCAAAATTTTCCTGTGCTTCACAAATCTCATTATGCGAGTATTCAAACTCATAATCATCTGTTTCAACAAACTTTTCATTTTCAATTTTGTTTTCATTAAACTTTTCAACAAAACTTTCAAATTCACCATCAATCATTCTTCTACCTCCATCAAATTACAAATTTCTTATGTGCCGCTTTTAAATCCTGTTCTGATAAGTCAAGATATATCTGTGTTGTTTCAATTGACTCATGCCCCAACATTTTACTTACCTGCCCTATCGGCATACCTCTGCGAAGTGCAAATGTCGCACAGGTGCGTCTAAATTTGTGTGGATGAGCCTTTACTCCTGCCCTTTCACCAATTTTCCTAATCATGGTTTCTACAGAGTCCATAGTGATATGCCTTTCTTCATCTACCCATTCAGCATTTTTATACCATTCTTTAAGCCCCTTTGGACTCAATCCTTTATGGCTGCCTAAGAACCAACCATAATGCCCCCCTGCAAATAAATATTGAGAAGTATCCTGTCTTTCATTAAGATATTCATTTAATGCCCATAGTGCTTTTGCATTAAGATATACTGTTCTGTCCTTTTCTCCTTTTCCATGAATAAGCATTTCATCATTATCTACCTCTGATATTTTAACATTTACCAGCTCCGCTACTCTGCACCCCGTAGATAATAAAATCTCAAATATAGCTTTTTCCCTGTTCGTTCCAAGCTGTGCCCTCATCTTTTCAAGTTCAATCTCTGTAAATGCTTCTTTCTTCGTTTTTTCTCTCTTTATCTTTTCAATACGCAGCATTGGATTTTTCCTAATCACTTCTTCATTGTATATATAACCAAAAAAACTGCTTAACGCTCTTATCTCATTTCCGACTGTTGTTTTTGAAACTCTATCGTGATACAGTCTTTGTGCTATATACAAACGAATATCTTCCGTTGTTATATCATCAACAGTCTTTCCAATATATCTAAGCACAAAACTGATTGTATTCTTATAAAATCTTAATGTGCGTTTCGTGCAGCCTTTTACTGTTTTGCCTATTATAAATGTTTTTAGCAAATACTCGTTTCTATCTTCCTCTAAAAGAGCTACACTTGTCTCTCTCTGGGTAATTTCATACTTATCCATCATTATATATATCCTGTTGCGTAACTCATCATCCTGTATCAACACACATATATCATTAAATAACTTTTCTCTGTCCGTCATAATATTGCTCCTATCTTTGCCGGGGTCATTAAGAACCTCTCGGCATTGTAATTTTTTTCAGGTTCTGCCAGTGTATCACCCTGTATAACCACCGCTTTAATCCCTATCATGGATAATTGCACATATGTCATATAAACCCCGTTCCAATCTAAATCTCTTGCTACCACATCAAGGCATCTTTGATAATTTATCCCCTTGTCGCAAAGCACCTTAGCGGTTGCCAAAATTAGACCGCCGCCTCCGGTGCTGGGTTCATTCATTTTTATATTTTCATCTTTTTTTACATCTTTAAGCCTTATGATTGCACATAGCTCAGAAACATGAAACGGTGTAAAAAACTGTCCTGTCATTTTACTCCCTGCTCCCGAACGCATATATATGTCTCCTAAATAATCATATATCCCATATTCCTGATATAACTGCCACAATAAACCATGCATCTTACAAAACAATGCTACTTCACCACTGTTATATTTTTTAACTGTATCTAAATACAGCTTTTCTCTTGTATCCCATAATTTATTGTGTATTGTGCAAGAATTCTGAATAGATATTGCCATCATTTTTACCCAATCCGTAAATATAACATAAGGTGTGTAACTTCCACTAAGTTCTTCAATGCTATTGATTATCTGTTTTTCAGCACTTACAAAACTATTGATATTTGTCTCCATGCTTACTCCCTCACTTCAACCTTAACTTTGTTTTCTGGAAATGTCAGCGAAAACTTTATCTCTCTTTCTTCATTTGCTTTCATTTCTTTTTTGTCTATTAGCACATATCTATTATCACTTCCCGGATGAGCAAATACCATATGTGGCTTTTCTATCATGTCTATCAATGCACATTCAAGATTCTTTAGCTTGTACTCCTGCTTATTCAATTCTGCCAGTATATTATTCTTCTCAACTATTGCATCACTTTTTTGTAACATCAATGTATGATTTACTGCTTCAAGCTGACTTATCTTTATTTCCATTTCTTTAACAAACTTCAACTTTTTTAATATTCTGTTTAGCATTTTTTCTTTCCTCCCTGTCTTTTTCCGTCTGCAGAAAAATCATATATTGTCCATATGTAAGTCCCATCTGCTTTGCTTTATCATTAAATGCTGCAAGCTCTCCCAAATGAACCTCTTTATTTTTCTTTCTCTTCTTTTCTTCTGCTTCTTTCAACTTTTTCTGTGTTTTTCTTTTTTTATACATCTGTGCATGTCTTTTTTTACGCTCATACTCACGACATTCAACGGAACAATAATGCTGATTTCTCGCATTCACAGTAAATTGCTTTCCGCATCCTATACATTTACTTTTTTTCTTTGTCTGTTTCATTCCTGCTCCTTTCCGGGAGCTGCACCACACTCCCAGCTTTATTTGTGATGTTAATTTTCCTACAGCTATTTTTTTTGCTATGTAAAGGTGCATTTAAATTTTTTATCTTGTCGGATTCCGACAAATCAACCACGATTTAATAATCGCTGTTCAAGTTCACTTATATCTGAGGAACTTATATCTCTCTGGTTAAATGAATTAAACTGATTTTTCTTTGTCCCCTGAGTCGATGAATATTGTCTGCCTTTACTCACCTTTTTCTCAGGTCTTTCATTCAACGCCCAGAAATCAACAGCAGCTTTCCAGTCTGTTATATCTTTCCATCCATGCATCTGGTAATACGAATAAAATTTATCAGGATTTATGCATATAGCATTTTCACTCACATATCTTTTTACCTCATCAAGTGTTGGACTTTTATCAAATAGAGTAGTATTAATATCCTCTACTCTACTCTGTCTGAAACTGTCAGCATTTTCATTCAAAATGTTTACAGTTTCATCAATAATGGTTACATTTTCCGAAAAAAGGGCGACTTTAACTAAGAGGTATGCTTTTTTCACTTTTACACATTTTCTTCTTTTTGTTGCATTGAAGAAATTTTCTTGAATTTCATAGGATGTAAGTATCCCATTCTTTCTAAACTGCTCTTGTGAAAAAACTCCCCTTCTTGTGCAGCAGAGCACTATTTCATTTAATAGATTGACGCCAGAGTGACCTTCACCTATCCTAAGTGAAAACAACATTGCAGCCTCTCTATTCCATTCACAGTAGTAGCCATGTACTCCATATATTTGTTGAAGCAGCTCTACTATAACGGCTTTTGCCTTTAACCCAAATTCTGCTGTCACAAGCCTTATTTTATCGTCAGTCGCACACTCCATCGGAAAGAAGTCAAGTCCTTCTTTCTGATTCATATTGTGTACTCCTCTCTTTTAAAAAGGTATATTTTAAAAAGGCAACAGGAACGCATATAACAACTCCCGCATATCTGGAACAATTAAAGAACTCCTGTAAAAATCATCGAACACATAACAATGTACCCGGATAAAAAATAATAAAATAATAAATATCATGAGGTCCACTTACCCCTATGATGTTTTTCTACTGCCCTGTATTTTCGTGGCAGCTCTGAATAATAACTTTCTTCCTTGAGCTTGTCCAGCTTACAGAAAAACTCACTTCTTTTTCTATAAAAAGTTGCCTGACTGCAGTGTACATTCTCTTTTTTACAAAGTTGCTGAAAACTCATCCCCGGAGTTGTACAATATCTAAGAATCGCACTTGCAAGATCTGCATCCGTCATTCTTGCAGCTTTCTCAACTAAATCAACTTTACTGCTAAGCAAGGCAAGTCTGATAGCTACATTCTCCACCGGAGACTCATTATTATGAGCATGAGGCATCCCATCATAATTTACTCCAGAAACACCTAAACTGCCCTCAATATCTCTTATCTGAGCTTTCCATGAATTATACTGATAACAGAAATAATTTAACTCACGATATTTAAACCGATTCAGCCTTTTCAAAGGCTTATCATCTCTCCTCATTACATCTCCCTTTATATTCTTCAATCGTGTGGTATGGTGCTTCTGTTTTGACTGCACCACTACCACACCTACTGCACTTTTCATTTATTCGTCTAGTGCTCCACACTTTTCTGCCACAATCATTGCAGGTTACTACAAAAAATGGATCACTGGAACGATAAAAATTATTGTCGTTGTGCAAATCTGTCTCCTTATGAAATAATCGTAAATCCCGAAAGATTATCAAGCTGTTCCTCAAGATATTCCTGGATATTCTCCATAGCGTGTAATTTCCACGCTCCTCCATCAGCTTCAAACAAAGCACACTGAATACCCTCGTATTTATCCTCTTTCATACGGAATATAAAACTACTTTCAGGCTGTTCAACCTCTGTAAATGTACGATATGGCTTTAACTTAACAGGACTAGGAATAACAGCGTCTGACTTTGAAGCGACCCCTGTTTTTACTGTCGCTTTCTGTGTCACACCATCATCACCATAACTGGCAATCGTTCCGTTTTCCACTGTTCCTGCAAACTTCAAAAGCAACTCCTTGTCATTGTTTGATATAAATGTTGACTGAACTCCAATAAGAAACCGCTCATGTTCAATAAACTTTCCAAAAGGAAACGACGGCAGCTCTGCATAAACAGAAGCTATATATTCACGCCCTCTGTCAAGGTCAAGGCATGAATACAAACTTACCACTGTCGGACTTTCCACATGAATAATCATTTTATCCGACATAATATCTGTACCGGATTTAATGTAATCAACAAGGCTACGAAGCGTTGTAAGTTTAATAGCTTCTGCCTTTGGATTATGTACTAATCTCTTTAACACCTTGTCCGAATAAAACTCCCCATTAACTTCCTTTATGTGTGGCTCTGCCAGCTCAACTGCATATGCTAATGCTTCTTTCTCCATCTTTATATCCTCCTAATTTATGCCTGTTTAACATTGTTTCTAAAATCAATTACGCTCTTATCTTCTTTAATTTCTCCCGTCTCCGTATCTACAATCTGACCGTCAATCTCAATCTCGTTTTTCTCAACATCATCAAATGACATCTGCCCTTTTATACCCGGACCATACTCCTGTGCATAAACTTTGCCTGTTGTCAAATCTTTTTGAGTACAGAATTTTGTGCTAACAGGTTTTACAGATGCCAGCTTTGTATCTACTGAAATATCGCAAGTGCAATCTGTCCTATCCTCATTCTGCTCAAACGAAAGAGTAAGATTTATTTTTCTCTTATTCTTCCATGGAGTATTTGGATCCTGCATATTCTTCATAACCTGCTCAAAAGCCTGATTGACTTTCTCCTGCAAAGCTCCACCAGCCAAATCATGTAAACTTATATCCATAAAATCATCATCCTTTCTTTTGCCTTTTTACATCTGCAAAATAGCAGCTATCTGAGCAATCTTCACATCATTACTGCCATCATCCGCTATAACCTTTGCTACGGCCTCGACAAGATACTCCTTGCAAAGCAAATCATTAAGCTGTTTTGTCTCAACCTTAACCATTTTCTTCATTTTCTTTCTTCTGCTCACTGTCCTCATGCTCCTTTCCATAAGCCCGTCATGCCGATAGCACAGCAAATTATTAATTCTGTGAAACCGCTTCGTCCTCTGTATGTACCCTTGTATATCCAAGCTGTCCCATGTAGCTGTCAGCAAATCTTGTAAAGCACTGATTTCTTATATGCTGCTTCTGCTCCTCAGACAAATCATTAAAGTTTACATAACCGCCGTCTTTAGTCGGCACGAGGATTTTATGCGTTATCTTCTTTTTTGCCATAATTCTCTCCTTTTCTGCTTTTGTTTTATTTTATGCTTAGGGCTTGACCACTGTTCAGTATGCACTTACCAATATTGGCATTCCTATTTTTGTAGGTGTGCTTAGTTCATTGATAACAACATTACTTCTTTCTCTTTTTTAAACTCGTCAAAATGTCGTCTGCAATATCCTCAACATCCGACCAGTGCAATATCAAAAAGGATATTGCAGATGCAATTACCGCACTGATAACAATCTGTGCCATCTTACCAAATCACCTCACTTCATATTCGCTAAAATACGGACATTCAATTTAGTTCCTTTTTCCTGCAAAGCTACAATTTCGTTAATAACATCATTAAGTCTCTCGAAATTATGCTTGGGTATGTCAGAATTACAATTCACCTTTAAATACAAATCAATGGCTTTTTCTGTATGCTCTTTTGCACCGATATATCTTTTTGTAGTTTCAACATTTTTATGTGAAAAAATTTCCTGGAACTCACCTGCTTCCATCAGCTTATCAACCTTATCATCATCCAATGTGTCAAGAAGTTCTTTCGCTTCCTCAAACTTTCCATCAATAATAAGTTTCTCAGCTAACTTTTCAACTGCAGTTCTGCGGTCAAGTTCTGCCTGTAAGTCAGTTATGTTTTTTACTTTATCCATCGTTCTCACCTCGCTTTCTACAGTTTCAACAAACATTCCCTTGTTTTTTCTTGTCCTAATTCATATCCTGCCATATAATAAATGTGCGACCATTTCAAAATGACAGGAGGTGAATTTTTATGGACGATTTAACCAAAGAGCAACAGCAACTATTGACTTTGATGTATAAGGAAATATTGAACCGACAACCTGCCCTTTCTATGGAAAAGGCAAATAAATTTAAAAATTCCGACCAACTCATCGAACTTTTCTCTCTCGATATGTCATCAGACTATGCTTCTGAACTATGTTGGAAATTAGAATCAAGGGGTTATATAACTTGTTACCGTGGCGATGACTTGGCAAACCGCATTTCTCTTTGCGACAAAACCATCATTTATATGGAAAACAAGTTCACAAACGGTGTGAAAGATGTTCTTTCATTCTTATCTAACTTCTTTTAATTTTCTGAGGCTGCCTTACTATTTGAGGCGGTCTCTTTTTTCATAATATACATCCTCTGCAACAACATCTTTATTCTTTTCAAAGTTCTTTGCATATCTCACATCCCTTGTCCAAAAGCAAGTGTGGTCGCTCTTATCTCCATTCATATAGCAAGTTCTTTTCTTGCAACCCTCTTTCTGTCCATTGCACAAATAAAATACATTACCCATCCGTTTATATCACCTCTTTTCTTGATTTTTACATTCCATTCCCCTATACTTTTAATACAGGCTATTGCCGTAGCCGAGTATTAAAAGAAAGGAGATTTTTCTACTATGACACTTGCTGTTGTCGTTTCTTTAACATTAGGTTTATGCGGTTTTATCTCTCCAATAATCACTGGAATAGTAAATAATCACTATATGCTTAAAATGCGAAAACTTGAACTTGAACATGAAAACAGCAAAAACCGCAAAACTTATATTCGTAACATCCTAGAACAGTATCTTAAATCTGCCGGTCAAATGATTGTATATTCTGACAATGAAACTGAAAAGGAATATGGCACTTACTATTTTTTAGCATTAACCTATGTTCCTGAAGACTTGCATTCCAAAATGGTACAACTGAATAATTCTATATCTGATTTAGATAAAAATACTGCAACAAAACTTTTAGAAGAATTAACGCCTTCTATATCTGACTTATTAAAAAAACTGTAAGTATCACACAGATAAAAATTACATACACAAGATATCCAATAAAACTCTGTCCTGTTTTCTTGGATGTCTTGTGCATTATCATGGTAAAAATAATTCCCATTATCCATAATGCACATATTGCTAAAACTGCTTGCGTAATTCTTGACACGCTCTCACCTCGCTTTTATTTTTAAACTATATTTACGGTTTTGTCGTAATCTAAAGGTAAAAAAATAAGTCTTGAATACGGAATGTCATACACTTCTTCTATTTTTCTAAGGATAGGTATATCTGGATATGATTTTCCTCTTTCATAGTTCCCTAGTGTATCAACACTCACTCCTATTAACTTTGCAGCTTCGACTTGTTTTAAGCCCTTTCGTTCTCTTGCTGTTTTTAAAGTAAACAATGATTTTTCCATTGTTGTTAAACCTCCTTCCGATACCCAAAATAATACTACGGTATTTCCGTAATGTCAACGGTTTTGTCGTATTTTTTTTCTTTTATATTGATTTTTTTACGGTTTTAACCTATAATAAATCAAAAGGAGGTAGCTAAATGAGTAGTCTTGGCAATAAAAAAATTATGTCGCAAAATATACAGTATTATATGAATAAACATAATAAATCAAGAACTGAAATGTGTGATGCTTTAGGAGTAAAATATACAACATTTACAGATTGGGTGAAAGGAAATACTTATCCTCGCATCGATAAAATAGAATTGATGTCAAACTATTTTGGTATTTCTAAATCCGATTTAGTCGAAGATCATTCAAAAAAATTCGATGATAATTCAGACCAGTTAAATGCTGACTTAAATAAAATTGCTGAAAAAATATCTAAGCATTTTTTTAATAAAAAAGATTTGTATTCTGATAATTTGCAAACAAAAAAAAATTTTATAGAATTTTACAATTTACTTTTAGAAAATAACTCAGATCGTTCATATAGACTTATGCGATATATACTAAAATTAAATAAACTGACAGATGAGCAGAAAAATATTATATATGGCATGATTGACAATATGGTTCCACCCAAAAGTGATGATGTTAATATTTCACTACTGGCGGCACACGAAGATGATAACTCATCAGAAACAGACAGACAAAATGATATTGAAATACTAAAAAAACATATTAGAAACAACGAACAATAATATATTTTGGAGGATTTATTGAATTACGAAGAATTAACAATAGAAGCAACGCAAAAACATATTGAAATTATTGAATTACCTTTAAAAGCACATAGCGGCTTAATACTTAATACAACAATAGCTATAAAAAAAGATATACCAGAAACTAAAAAGGCATGTGTACTTGCCGAAGAACTAGGTCATTATTACACATCTGTTGGAGATATTCTCGACCAGACAGATTTCTCCAACCGCAAACAGGAACACACCGCAAGACTTTGGGCTTACAATAAACAGATTGGTCTTGCCGGATTGGTAAAATGCTTTGAAGAACGATGCAGAAATATCAATGAAATGGCTGACTGTTTAGGTGTAACCGAAAAATTTTTTCAAGATGCGTTGGAATGTTACAGACAAAAATATGGAATATCAGTGTCCTATGGATACTATAATATATATTTTGAACCAACTTTAATGGTTCATAAAAAATCGAAAGCAGAGAATTTAGAAAATACATTTTGAATTATATATGCTTTTAAAAACATCTAAAAAGGAGAAAAAAATTATGAAATACATGCATTATTGTCCAAATTGTGGCAAACCATTTTCACAGGAAGGAACACAGGCAAACTGTACAACCTGTGGTATGCCTGGAACATATTTGCACATGACTGCTGAAGAATGGGATTCAGCATCAACATTTGAAAAAGATAACGCAATCAAAAATGTAACTGAAAGCAACCAATTAGAAAATCTGGATAGAAAAATCTATCGTGAAGTAACTGCAATGCATAAAAAAGTGACTTTTATGTTTATTGTTACAATTATTTCATTAGTTATTTCTATTGTATCGGGTCTTGTAGCATATAATTATGTATCAAAGATAAATAAGGCATTTAATAATTTTAATACAGGACTTGAAAACAGCTTGGATGATTATAATCTTGACGATTAAAGTTATTACAATAAAACAGCAATTTAATGAACTAATTCATATAAATGAAATCTAATCAAAAAAATGACCGCCCACAAAGGACGGTCAAAAATCTTATGCTTTACCCACAAAAGAATATGGCTAAAAGCTAAAGATAACGCATATCTATTTTAGCATAAGCCTTTTCTTTTGTATAGGCTTATTTTTTATACCAAATTTTAAGGAGGAAGAAACCATGTCTGAAAAATTAAAAGAAGTCTGTGCATACATCCGAGTCTCTACTGACAAACAGGAAGAACTTTCTCCAGAAAGTCAGATCAGGCTCATCAAGGATTATGCAGAACAGCACAACATGCTGCTTACAAGAATCTATCAGGAAGATAAAGGCATCTCTGGCAAAAAGGCAGATAAACGACCTGCTTTTCAAGAAATGATCGCAACGTGTAAAGATAAAGCACACCCCTATGATGCTATTCTCCTTTGGAAGTTCTCACGTTTTGCTAGGAACATTGATGAAAGCACTTATTATAAATCAGTTCTCCGTAAAAAATGCAATGTTGATGTTATAAGCGTTTCTGAGCCGATAGTTGAGGGTATGTATGGTCGCTTAATTGAGATGGTTATTGAATGGAGTGACGAATTTTACTTATACAATTTATCCGGAGAAGTTATGCGTGGCATGACACAAAAGGCTTTAAAAGGCGGTTACAACTCCAATGTTCCAATCGGATATATCAAAGAGCGTGGCAGAGCTAAAATTCCACAGATTGAACCCAAAGGTGCTGAGATTGTCAGAAAGATTTTTGATATGTACACAGAGCAGAATATCCCGATGGGTGACATAGCCGCAAGGCTTAATCAATCCGGCTATAGAACTGCAAGAGGATCTCTTTTTGAAACCCGTGTAGTCGGATATATCCTTGAAAACCCGTTTTACATAGGTAAAATCCGATGGAACTTTTTTGACAAACAGAGTAACAAGAGAAAAAATCCTGACGATGTGATTATATCTGACGGAAAACACGAAGCTATTATATCAGATGAACAATTCTCAAAAGCTGCAAACCGCAGAGCACACGACAGACTCCGCACGGGATATAACAAGAAACGCCGCCCTGCTCCACTCCTTGCCAACTGGTTGTCCGGCATGATTAAATGCTCAAAATGCGGTGCTTCGCTCGGTTTCGCCCACGGTGGTACTAAAACAGTTCCAAATTTTTGTTGCTGGAAATATTCAAAAGGGCTCTGTTCTACACGAAATGGCATCACATTGAAAAATGCTGAAAAAGAAGTTCTCTCCATCCTCGAAGAACTATCCGGCTCAGGATATTTTTACAATTATAATCTAAATGTAATCAATACCGAAAATACAGAACGGGGATATATATTAAAAGAACTCAAATCACTTGATACAAAAATGAAGCGTATCAAAGATGCGTATATAAATGAGATAGACACCTTAGAAGAATACAAAGCAAATAAAGAACTTATCCTGAAAAGACGCACAGAGTTAAACAAAAAACTTGAATCCGCCACTATCACCGTTCACCCTGCATCAGTTCACAAAGATGTTGATTTTCAGGGATTGATTGATATTATAAAAGATGAAAATTCAAATGATATGGAAAAGCATAATGCTTTACTGGAAGTCGTAGACCATTTTGTCTGGAATAAGGAAACGCAGGAAATGACCGTGGTTTTGAATGATGATATATCGCTTGTAAATTGCAAATAGATTTTGCATATGATATAATGGCATCAGACACATAATATGTTCCATTTTGAACAAAACAAAACCTCTGAAAGCGGACCAGACTTTCAGGGGTTTTCTATTGCCAATTATTAACATATGTACTATAATACCGATAACTTAAAATCTTAATAATGAACTTAATCAGAGAGCCGAAGGGTGCTACGACAGTTGCCGGACTTACAAAGGAAGGGAGCTGATGCCAATGGTTACATATAGCGATTTATTCACATTTGTAATTATGCTTTGTGCAGTTATTACTCTTGTATATACGATAACACACAAAAAGTAACGCCCCAGCTCTAGCAAAGTAAGGCGTTACTTTAAAAATAAACATCTTATTTGCCGGCGGCTAGTCTGCACCTAGCGTTCGGCTCTCTTGTTAAGTTCATTATATACAATATTAAAAATATTTGCAACTATTTTATTCTGTCGGATTCCGACAAGTTTTGTATTGCATTATTGCTCACATATCCAGTGCAACCAGCAAAGATTACAGCCTTTCCGGCAAGATATATTTTGCTCAAACAAAATCTATATTTCTTCACAAATTCCCTAAAATCAAGCCTTTTCACAATATTACAGGTTCTCGACTACGGTGGTCCGGATGGCGAGGCTGGTGCCGCTATGCGTTATCTCTCACAGCGTTACAGTATGACCGACCGCCGTGTCATGGGTGCTCTTACTGACATCGGCACCGAAGAACTCGGTCATCTTGAAATTGTTGCTACCATTATCAGACAGCTTACAAAAAATCTTACACCGGAAGAAATCAAGGCATCCGGCTTTGATAAATACTATATTGACCACACACTTGCCATATGGCCGCAGGCAGCAAGTGGAGAGCCTTTCAGTGCGAGCCAGCTTCAGAGCACTGGTGATACAATAACCGATCTTTATGAAGACATGGCGGCAGAGCAGAAGGCCCGCCTGACTTATGATAATATTCTTCGTATAGTAAAAGACCCTGAAGTTGCAGAACCTATCCGTTTCCTCAGAGAAAGAGAAATTGTTCATTTCCAGAGATTTGGCGAATGTCTCAGACGCACTCAGGAAAACCTTGACTGTCGAAACTTTTATGCTTTTAATCAGCAGATTGATAAAAAGAACTGTGGAAAATAATCAGCATAACCGGTTTTAAGAAATAAATAAACAAGCCGAACGCAAATACTTTATTCTGTATTCGGCTTGTTTTAATGCTTATTTAACTAAAAGTCAGTGATACACTATACAAAATATTCTATTTACACTATCTGTTAAGATTTTAACCCTCGTAAACAGTAATTCCTGTCACTGCAGGTTTTCCTGCAAATGTTATATAGAGGTATGGCTCTGTTTCAAGTGCTTTTAACAATGTATCATTAAGCACTATTCCTTTTCCATGGAATTCTGAATACTTAAGGTCATATGTATTCTTTCCGCTTCCGCCAACTTTGTCTGATGTTCCAATAGTCACTGTTTCGACAAAGTCCTCTGTATCTGATATATCTAAGAAGTTGAATGCAACAACCGGCTTCTTATACTTAGATAAATCAATCTTTAAGAATGCCTGATAGCCCCAGTCATTAAAGCCAAGCTCTGTTGTATCTCCGTCAATTGATGATTTTGATGATGACTCAGGTACAAATGCTTCAACAGAACCTTTTGTTACCTTTGTTCCACCTTCTTCTGTTGTGTATATATCATCTCCTACGAGGTTTCCACCGCCGTTCTTGTACCACTTTCCTGTCCATTCAAAGCCTGCTTTGAGGTTATTTACATTTGTTGTTTCAAGATAATCTGCGATTGAACCGTCTGTTGTTGTTCCGTTTGTATTTATCTTTGAACTTGTATCACCTGTTGAACCTGTGATTGTATTGTAGAGTACGGCAATGTCATTGTATCTCATCTTACAGTTGTCTTTATCCATGTACTGATTTGTCTCCCAAAGTACAGGTAAAATATGATGTTTAGCTGCAATAGTCATTGTATCATTTAACCACTGTGCAACACCCTCCTGCTTTGGATTGCAAACACTGAACTCACCCATGATGATTCCGTATCCTGCATTGTAGAATTTATCCATCTTTGTGAAGTATGTTTCTGTTGCTTCTTTGTCTTTCTGTGTATAGATACCGCTGCCACCGTCTCCACAGAAATCCCATGGTGTATAGTAATGAACTGAAACGCTGAGTTTAGTAGTTCCATTTTCTGCTGTATCTGTTGGCATCTTAAATTTGTCATCACAAGTCTTGTCAATGTTTGTATCATAACCTGCGATAAGGAGATGTCTGTATGCGTTGTTTCCGCCTGTACTGCGGACAATGTCTACAAATTTCTGGTTAATCTTATTTGCCATTTCGTATCTCTCATCCTCTGTAAGGTTTCCTGAGATAGCCTTTGTATCATTGTCATCTTTTGGTACACAATAACCACTTTCATAGATTGCGTCGTTTAATCTGTCACCAAGTTCCTCGTTTGCACCTTCAAAAATGAGATGATCTGAATAATCCTTAAATCTGTCACAAATCTGTGTCCAATATCTACTATATCTCTTCCATGCTTCTGCACGTTTTGTCTCATCGGCAGTTTTTTTTCCGTCAGCATCTTCCTTGCACGCACCAAACTGTCCCCACCACTGAGAATCCCAATGATCGTTGACAATTACATACATACCACAGTTTAATGCGTAGTTTACAACTTCTTCTACACGACCGAGGTATTTTTCATTGATAGTATATGTTCCATCCTCTGAATCCATGTTTGACCATGCTACAGGAATACGGATAGTATTAAAGCCATATGAACGGAGTGACTGGATATAAGCTTCTGTTGTAATAGGCTGCCCCCATGCCTGCTCAAATACTGTAGCATCTGTAGCAGCAACCTTGTCAGCATAAGTTCCTAAAGTAGCTTCAAGAGTATTTCCGAGGTTTACACCCTCCCCCATCTCATTTTCAATGAGCCACTGTGTAGAAACATCTTTACGAACAGTACCGTTGTCTTTAACAGTCATGTTTGCTGAAGTCCCGCCCTTTATCGAAACGGTTCTCTCTTCACCGACATTTGTTGAAGTCTCCGGCAGTTTCACGCGGAGTGTAATATCTTTATCCTCAAGCTGTCCGTAAAAACCGCCATCTGCAACTGTTACATCTTTTGTAATAGTCTTTGTTGCTGTTTTTCCATCAATTCTCTTATATGCAATCTTAAATGTAACCTTTGCACTTCCGGCAGCTACACCAAATATCTCAGCAGAATATGTAAGACCTGATGTCTTCTCATTCTTAATTTTGATTATTTTTTCATCTGCACTTGAAGCAGTAACCTTTGTCACACTCTTAACATTTTCAGCAGTAATTGCAACAGTTCCAGCTTTTCCGCTCACAAGTCCACTTGTAGCATATTTTGTGGCAAAAATAGGTGTATAAACCTTTTTAATGCTCTTAGCACCGGCTGCCTTAATCTTTTTAGCATTTGCATCAACTGAACTTCCTGAAATGCTAATCTTTTTAGTACAACCTTTAAATGCATTCTTTGCAACAGACGATAATTTACCGTTTACCACAAGTTTTGTAAGTTTCTTGCAATTTGCAAATGCTGAAGATGCAATCTTTGTCACACCTTTTCCAAGTGTAACAGATGTTGCTTTTGCTGCTTTGAAAACATTTGCATTAACAGCAGATACCGTATATGTCGCGCCTGATGCCTTAACTGTATTTGGAACTGATAGTGTCTTTGCTTTCTTTCCCTTTGTAGAAAGCTTTGTAATTGCAACTTTGCCATTTGTATCTTCTGTAGCGGCAGTTGTTACCTTATATGTATAATTTCCGCTTGTAAATGTAGCTCCAGCCTTTTTTCCATATGTCTTTGTAAACTTAGGAACACCTGTTATCTTAAATGAAATCTCAATATCGGATTTAGGCATTGTTGTAAGTTTGCCCTGTTTGAAAGGAATAGTGCTTGAAAGATTCCATCCGTCATAACCTGTATAACTGAATACACTATAACCGTTTGCCTCATATGATTTTGTATGTGGAAGTTCTACTCCTGCTGCTCCCTCTACCTCATTACCATCAATTTTTAATGTTGCATCTGTGACTTTTATGCTGTCTGCTGATTTAAGAGGAATATCTGTCGAAATTCCCATCATGTTAAACGCATCTGCTCCTGTAAGGTCAACACCTGAAATCTTAACAGTGTACTCTCCGTCACCTTCTTTTAAAAGAACATCCGTAATCTCTGCTTTTTCTGTCACATCCTGACCACCGGCCTGCACATACGAATACTCTTTTCCTGTTTTAAGCGGATCTCTGTAATCCCATGTCTTTGTCTGATAATAAAGATAAGCGTGATAACCGTCTTCTTTCCAGACAGAACTTACTGCCGCACTTGCCGTCTTTGCATCATTTGCTGCACCAATGCCCGTAAATGATGTAACAACCATAGCCATTGACAATACCGCAGCTAATAATTTTTTAGTTGTTTTTCTCATATAATTCTCCTCTCACATAATTTTAATTCATTTTATACCTTTTATAAGTAACAGTTTTGTCATAAATATAGCAATAGAATTGGCAAACTCAAATATTGCAATATATTTTTATAGCTGAACTGTTATTATTATGTTCATATTTTATTATATTTTTGTTAATATTTATATCCTGACTTTTAGATATATTATACATGTTTTTTAATATATACGGCATTTATAAACACCTGTTGCATACTCAATCGGACATCTTCAATCTACTCTTTATCTGTTCATAACACAAAGAGAGCACACCTGTTGGTGTGCCCTCCCTGAAAGCTCTTTCGATTTGTTTTCCTTAATTGTGGGAATTCAAACTTATTAAATATTATTTAACTACTACGCTGACTTTTGCGGACTTCTTACCATATTTAAGTGTAGCAGTTGTCTTACCTTTCTTAAGTCCCTTAACCTGGAATGTTACCTGTCCTTTTGCAATCTTTTTAACTGTGACTTTTGCAACTTTCTTGTTCTTTACAGAGACTTTAATCTTCTTAGCCTTAACTTTCTTAGTTACCTTTGCAAGTGCAACTGTGTAGTTTGCTGTCTTTTTCTTCTTAACATTTGCTGTCTTAGCAACAGTTACTTTGATAGTAGACTTCTTAGAACCAGCCTTAAGTGTGATTGTAGCTGTCTTGCCCATAACTGCTGTCTTCTTAGCTGTGATTGTAACATTCTTCTTAGATTTGTTTACCTTAACTGTTACAGCCTTGTTGTTGCTTGTAGCCTTAACTGTTGATGTACCCTTAACTGTGTACTTAACTGTTGCAGACTTAGCCGGAGCAACCGAAACCTTAGACTTAGCAGCCTTGATAGATACTGTTGAAGAAGCTTTCTTTGTTGTTACATTGAAGTTTACTACAATTTTATCATTAGCTTTAACAGGAGCTTTGTTTAACTTATCAATAGTTGTAACTTTTTCATCCTGCCAGTTAACACCAGTCTTGTCAAAGAGACCATTCCATGGATTTACGATGTTGAATCTGTAGTTCTTTGAAACTGTCTGATCTGCAAATCCCCAGCATCCTTTGTTATCTATAGCGTATGTCTTGTCACCAATCTTTACATTCTTAACTGTGAGTGCAAAGTTGTCTGCAAGACTTCCATAATAAAGGTCTGTGTCAAGCATCATTAAGTAGATTCCTTTTGAATCACTTGTTGCTGTGTATTCGATAGAGTAATCACCATCTTTTGTTACATTAACACTCTTGTCACCCCAAGACTGCTCGCCCCAAGTATCATCACCAACATAGTCGAATGAAACATTGAAGTTACCCATCTGACCTTTAGCAACCGGTGCCGGTGTCTCTGTAGGAGCAGGTGTGTTTTTAAGCTGATCCTCAAGTGCTGCTTTTGATGCTGCAAGTGCTGAGTTTGATGCTGCAAGTGCTTTGTTCTCTGTCTCAAGAGCTGCCTTTGATGCTGCAAGTGACTTGTTGTCTTTCTCAAGGGCTGCTTTTGATGCTACGAGTGAAGCATTGTCTTTCTCAAGGGCTGCTTTTGATGCTACGAGTGAAGCATTGTTTTTCTCAAGGGCTGCCTTTGATGCTGCAAGTGCTTCATTCTCTTTCTTAAGAGCATCTAAAGTATCCTCATAATCCTCAAGACCGGTTACCTTGTATGTAAATGTAATCGCATCACCTTTTTTTGCCACAAAATCATTGAAAGATTTAGCTGTTGTATTAACTTCATATGAATTTGAATCATTGTAATCTCCAGTTACATTCTTTGCTAATACATTCTTCTCAGCAACTTCAACTTTAATAATCTTTAAAGAGAAATCACAGTCATCAACATATTTTACATCAGTAGCTGTCTTTGTTTCACCAAAGTTTGCTCCTGTAAGAGCACCTGCTGTAGCTGCCTCTGCAAAAGTTGTTGTAACTTTAACTGTTCCATCCTCTTTAACAGTAGCATCTTTTTCAGTTAAAGTTTTACCTGTAAGTGTTAATTTAACACCATCTTTGTTATTAACTTTAGCTGCATCTGCCTTTAATGTACCTACATTTGCACCTGTCAATACTAACGCTGTTGAAAGTGCTAAGGAAAGAGCTTTTTTTGTTCCCTTTGTTAATCTCATTAACATATCCTCCTTCTCCCTATCATATATAGGGTTGCATAATTTTTGAAACGATAAAGTTGTAGTCCGCACTCAACCCTATAAGCCGTTTCGTTACATCTAACATAGTAACAGAATAACATTTTCAAATAAACAGTAAAAATGCATAATAATTCCAGCTTTTTTTTGTGCACTTTGTATATTTATTAGATATTTCTACATAAAATACAAGAGTTTTTTCAGTGATTTTTCCCATATTATCAACATTATAGTTAAGGCTAATTTTTGACAATATTTGGAATAGAATTTTTTAAAAATCATAATAATTCCGCCTTAATTTTGCTATAATCAAAGAAAAACAGAGACGAATTTTTACATTCGCCTCTGCTTTTTATTTCAAAAATTATGCTTTGGAAAATTTTATTATATTATGGCAATTATTTTACTTTAACTGTTACCTTAACTGATTTCTTACCAATCTTGATTGTAAGTTTTGAAGTACCTTTCTTAGCACCCTTAACTGTTACTGTTACTTTACCCTTAGAAACTTTCTTGCCTGTAATCTTAGCAATCTTTGACTTAGAAGATTTAGCTGTTAATTTATCTGTTGTTGCTTTCTTCTTATTCTGAGCTGTAACCTTAACTGTTATTTTTGCTTTCTTGCCCTTCTTAATCTTTACTGTTTTCTTAGCTGCTTTTGCACTCTTAACAGGGTTTGCAACCTTAACTGTGATAGTTGCTTTCTTTCCTGCACTTGTAAGTGTAATCTTAGCTGAAGAACCCTTTGTTGCTTTCTTAGGTACTGAAATCTTAATTTTCTTGCTGCTTGTTACTTTTACTGTTGCAAGTTTCTTATTAGAAGTCTTAGCTGATGCCTTAACTGCTTTTCCTGCCTTATTAAGTGCTTTATAAGAAACTGTTGTTGACTTTCCTGCTGCTACTGTTACTGTTTTCTTAGAAACTGTTACTTTAGCTTTTGATTTTGCACTAGTGCTGCTCTTCATTCCTGATACAGTAAATGATACCTTGATTGTATCTCCTTTCTTTACAGGTACTGTTCCAAGTCCATCAATAGATGTTACGGCAGGGTCAACATATGTTACACCATCTGAACCAATAGGTCCGTTATATGGATTTACAATGTTGTATCTGTAAGCGTTTGTTTCTTCCTGGTCTGAGAAGCACCATCCGCCTTTCGCATTTACTTTGTAATCTGTCTTTCCAACAGAAACAGTTGTAGGAACAAGCTTAAAGTCTTTGTTTAATGAACCTTTGTAAAGGTCTGTTGAAAGAATCATCATAAAGATGTCAGTTGTATCAGACTGAGCAGTGTAGCTGATTTCATATTTTCCATCACCAGTTACATCAACTGACTTGTCTCCCCATGACTGCTCGCCCCATTTGTCATCTGCTACATAGTTAAATGCAACATTAAATTTATCCATATTTCCCTTAGGAGCTTCTGTCGGAGCTGGTGTTGCATCGCTTGTTGGTGCTGGTGTATTTGATGTTACAGGTGCCGGTGTATTTGTTGCTCCGCTTGTTGGGGCTGTTGTTGCTCCATTTGTTGGGGCTGTTGTTGCTCCATTTGTTGGGGCTGTTGTTGCTCTGTTTGTTGGGGCTGTTGTTGCTCCATTTGTTGGGGCTGTTGAAGGCTTTGTTGACACTGCAGGTGCTGATGAAACTTCTGCTGTTGGTGTCGGTGTTGCTAAAGCTTCTTTAACAACGAGAGTACAATCTTTCCCACCTGATAATTTATATGTAGTTCCATCAATATCTGTTTTTGTTCCCATATAAATCTTAGGTGTATCTGCATTCATATCTGCATCATCACTTGCTGATATATAGAACTCATCTGTCTCATCATCAAACCAAGCCTTTACACCTTTGATAGCAGTATATGTTTTGTCATATGCCCATCCGTCAAATTCAATAGTTCTTGTTGAATTTGGTTTTGTTACAGGTGCAGAAATCTTAATTGTCTCTCCACGAGCTTCTCCTATTTCAATCCCACGGGCTTCTCCACGGGCTTCTCCAATTTCAATCCCACGGGCCTCTCCTGCTTCTTCGCCTTTCCTATACTGTTCTTCTCTTTCAAGTCTCATGTGTTCTTCTTCGTCATACTCAAATATCGTCATCGAAATCACCTCTGCCTTGTTTTTTACGAAAAACTCTTTTAGAATACCTTCTTCGATACACTCATCTACTGATTTTTTGACTGCTTCTTCATATGTCATACCGGTTTTATGATATTTTCTGGTTTTTTCGACATATTTTATGTAACCGTCCAGCTCCGGACAGCGTCTTTTCAACTCTTCATTGTAGCTTGGATTAACATTATACTGTGTCACCATAAGTTCAAGCTCCGGGTTTTCAGTTTTGTTTTTATATGCATCTGACAATCTTAGTATCTGTTTCTCGGGCTGTTCTTTACTTCCATAATACAATGTCACAAAATATGGTGTCGGTATTTTCTGTATATATTCCGAATATAGATTTAATTCATGCTCCGCTATATATTTTTCGTATTCATTTGATACATATATAAGTGTTCTAAGCGGCATATTCGGATTGAAAGTTGTCTGAAACTCCGTAAGCAGCATATTAAAATGCAATATTATTGCATTGTCATTTTTTCTGCCAATGTAAATTGCACTGTTTAATGTTACTACCTCAATCTCATCAGGGTCGGTGTAATCTGTTCTCATTATGCTGTTATATAACGACAATGACTCTTTCTTACCCGAAAAAAGCTTGTATGCGACACCATCTTTGTGGTTTCTGTAAATTCCTGTCTCTTTCGAGCCATTTCTATAATTATTATTGTTGTCCTGTTCCGTATTTTTGTTTGTTAAACCATGTCTTTTCCCCATATACTTTCCTCCATTATAGTAATTTTCCTGTGATTTTTCAATTTATTTTGCTGATTGTTTTTTGAAAAAATTTTAAGATTTTAAATATTTATTGCGTAAAAATAACTTATTTTAGAAGATATTTTTCGATTTGACTTTCTTTTGTTCAAAAAATCAATTTCATCTAATTCATTTTTCGCAATTTTAAGATGTATCAATTTTAGAATTAATAGTAACAGTTCAGCCCAAAAAAGATAAGTCAATAATACACGAGCTTGCTCGATGTATTATTGGCTTGTTTTTTTGAGCTGAACTGTTACCTTAATTTTATATTTTTAATTAAACAGAGTTTTTACCTATATAATATACGCATATTATAATATTTTACACATTTTTGTATATGCCAAGCATTTCACTTCATAAAACCCGACATCATACAGACACCTTTTGCCCCGGCAGCTATACAGCTGCTCATATTTTCCTTAGATATTCCACCTATGGCATAGACATCTATGTCAACGCTTTCGCATACTTCCTTAAGAAAACCAAGCCCTCTCGGTGCAAGCCCTTTCTTGCAGTCTGTGACAAATACATGACCTGCTGTTATGTAGGATGCTCCAAGTTCCTCAGCCATCTTCGCCTGTTCTACTGAATGTGTCGAGACACCTATCACCTCAAAACAGTTTTTCTCTCTTTCTGTCATTTTCTCAAGAATATGAAGCGGAAGATGTATCTTTTTCACCCCGAGTTCGATTGCTTCCTTATAAAAATAATGAAGCACACATGACACTCCTGCATTTTCGCATATCTCAAGGACTTTAACGGCAAGCTCCCTGTATGTAACGGGTGGAAGATCCTTTTCACGAAGTATGATAAAGGCAGGCTGCTTTTTTGCAGCCTCCTCTATCTTTTCAAGAAACGGAGTAAATGAGGACATTTCTTCCCTTTTTTTTATGAAGTTCATCTTGTCTGTGGTTTCTGCATATGCTTTTGCAAATTTTGTATTTGTGTCTAATTCGCCTGCAGTTTCTGCATATGCTTTCACGAGCCTGCGGTTTGTCACACAAACAACGTTTGTGTTATAAACAACGTTTGTGTTATAAACAATGTTTGTGTTATAAACAATGTTCTTTCTATCCAACATACACATAATCATTGAGGACTGGCTGCAATCCCTCATCCTCCATATCTCCATACATCTCATCAAAACTTCTTGCGTCAGAAATTTCAAACTGCTCATCGCCTGCATCTGCATCGTCCTCGCCTGCATATTTGCTCTCATGGTCGCCTATGCCGGTTGATACTCCCGCCGAAACCTTTGTTGCGGCAATTTTTACTATTCCGTCCCTAAAATGCTTCTGCTCTCTTGATGAAACCGTTATTCCAATATACGGCAGGAATATCCTGTATGCACAAAGCACCTGACAAAGCTCTTTTTCGTGCACATCAAGTGGATTTATCTTATCATTATTGATGATAGGACGAAGTCTCGGACATGAAAGTGAATACTCAACATGAGGATATTTTCTCTGAAGATAATAAACATGAAGTGCACTTGCAAGTGCATCCTTTCTAAAATCTGAAAGACCTAAAAGTGCTGAGAAACCTACACCTCTCATGCCTCCCATGATGGCACGCTCCTGTGCTTCAAACCTGTAAGGAAATACTCTTTTATGTCCCATAAGATGAAGTGTCTCGTATTTATCTGAATTGTATGTCTCCTGGAACACCGTTATATAATCGGCACCGCACTCGTGAAGATACTTGTACTCATCACTGTTTACCGGGTAAATCTCAAGACCTACATTTCTAAAATACTTTGTGGCAAGTTTACACGCTTCACCTATGTATTTAACATCACTTGCACTTCTGCTCTCACCCGTGAGCATAAGTATTTCCTCGATGCCTGAGTCGGCGATGACTTTCATCTCATGCTCTATCTCATCAGCATTGAGTTTCTTTCTGTTAATGTCATTGTAGCAGTTAAAACCACAATAAACACAATAATTCTCACAATAGTTAGCAATATAGAGAGGTGTAAACAAATACACCGTATTTCCAAAATGTTTACTCGTCTCAATCTTTGCCCTCTGTGCCATCTCTTCAAGAAACGGAGCGGCGGCAGGTGACAAAAGAGCCTTGAAATCCTCAACATTGCAAGTCTCACTGTTAAGTGCCCTACGCACATCAACAGCAGTATATTTATCATAATCATATGAATTCATCTGAGAGAGAACCTTATCCATAACATCAGAATTTATCTGCTCCATTCCCTCCATATACTCCATATGATTAGTACGGCAGGATGGGTCAGTCTCTAACTTGTGCTTATGCTCTAAAGCCTTTTCTGACAATTTATCAGAATCTACAAAAAATTGATTTTCAGCCATTTTTCTTCCTCTTTTCCTATATGATGTACTCTCATATTCAATCTAAATTGAAAAAACTATCTTAACTATATTTTACTATGCCGTAACATATAATATAAGCCAATTAAATCCGTAAAGCGGATTGCTCATGAATGCAGTCGTTTTGCGATCTGCGTTCAATATCTTACAAGATTTCATTCGATCAATCCCTCAAAAATCCCGTAAGCGGATCAGAGGCCTGTGCACCTCTCTCAAGCACTCGTCCAAGTCCCGCAAGATATGCATTTCTTCCTGCTTCGATAGCTGACTTAAATGCACCTGCCATCGCCGGAATATCACCAGCCGTCGCAATAGCCGTGTTTGCCATGATAGCGGCGGCTCCCATCTCCATAGCTTCACAAGCCTGTGAAGGTTTTCCGATACCTGCATCAACGATTACCGGAAGATCTGACTCGTCAATTATTATCTGGATAAATTCTTTTGTCGCAAGACCTTTGTTTGAACCTATTGGTGATGCAAGCGGCATGATAGCGGCGGCTCCCGCATTTGCAAGATCTCTCGCTGTATAAAGGTCAGGGTACATATAAGGAAGCACCGTAAATCCCTCTTTTGCAAGAATTTCCGTAGCCTTTACCGTCTCGGCATTGTCAGGAAGAAGATATTTGCTGTCTTTCATTATCTCAATCTTTACGAAATCACCGCAGCCGAGTTCTCTTGACATTCTTGCTATTCTGACTGCTTCTTTTGCATCCCTTGCACCTGATGTATTAGGAAGAAGTGTTACACCCTCCGGAATATAGTCGAGAATATTTTCACTTTTCTTTGTATTTGTTCTTCTTACCGCAAGTGTGATTATCTGTGCACCTGCATTTTCAACAGCCGCTTTGATAAGCTCCATTGAATATTTTCCTGAACCTAAAATAAATCTTGATGAAAATTCTTTTCCACCTAATGTAAATGTATCTTTTGACATACCACTGCCACCTCCAACAAAACTTACTATTTCTACAACATCATTATCTTTTAAAATATAATTTGAATAGTCACTTTTATCAATTATCTTTTCGTTACACTCAACTGCAATGTGCGTAACCTTATAATCATTGTCATCAAGGTATTTCTGAATAGTCATACCTGCCGCATTTTCGTCTTTTCCATTAATATGTACCATATATCGCTCTCCTTTAAAATTAGTATTGTCTGAGGACAAGTTATCTTGCCTTGCGAATTTAATAACTAGAGAACAAAGTGGGCAAACCTGCTTATATTTCATTTTTTCTAAATCTTTGATGGTTTTGCAACACTTTGCGTGCCAGATGCGTGTTGCACGTTTTTTGCAACTAATTACTTTACGCATCTGTGCACATCCGCGGAGCTTTTTTTATTATATATGACTTTGTCATATATAATAAAAAAAGCCACACAAAGAAATACACCCGCGGTGGTGTACCCCTTCATGTGACTTAAATATAATGCCATCCACACTAATGTGAATTGCAACTTAAATCTCACTCTGCCGTATATATTAACCCATTTCTAGTGTGAATGTCAAGTGTAGATTTGATTCTTATCTGACTTTTAGTAACAGTTCAACCCTAAAAATATAATCGGTAATATTTAGGCTTGCTCATTGTATTGCTGATTATATTTTTAATTTTCTTTATGGATAAGTGACACAAGCGTTTTTATAAGCATCTTTATATCTATCGGCTTTGTCAAATGTGCATTCATTCCAGCCTGCATTGTTCTTTTCATGTCCTCATCAAATGCATCTGCCGTCATCGCTATTATAGGGATGCTTTTTGCTCTCTCATGCGATGAATTTCTGATTATCTTTGTCGCCTGCATCCCATCAATTTTAGGCATTCTGACATCCATAAGTATAACATCATATCTGCCCTCAGCTGATTTTAAATACATATCTACTACTTCCTGACCGTCTTTTGCACGCTCTACATTCATTCCATGTGCTTTCAATATTTCCATTGCAACGGCAGCATTTATATCATTATCCTCTGCTAATAATACATTTTTATCCTTTAAAATACTTTCGTCCGGCTTTACTGCTGAATTTCTTTTTGCTTCATCAATACTATGAACTTCCCTGTCAAAGTCTATCGTAAATGTTGTGCCTTTCATGGGTTCACTCTCACATTCTATAGTTCCACCCATTATCTCAACAAGATTTTTTACAATCGTAAGTCCAAGTCCGGTTCCCTCAACTTTATTTGTAAATTCATTATATTCCTGTTCAAACGGCATAAACATCTTTTTCTGAAATTCTTTGCTCATCCCACAACCATAATCTCTTATTACACAATGAATATGAACAAGTTTTTCATCTATGTCCTCTACCTCCATTATCCAATCGACATAGGAACCGCTGTTTGAAAACTTCAACGCATTATTTATGATATTTACATATATCTGCTTTGTCCTAAGCGGATCTATCTTGATAAGAAAAGATCTGTACTTGCTGAAATCTGCCCTAAGTTCAACATTGTATTTTTTTGCATTTGCCTCTAACATTTTCTTTATTGAACCAACAAAATCCATGCTCTCGACATATTCTTCTTTTAATTCAATCTTATTCTGCTCAATCTTGTTCATATCCAGAATGTCGTTTATTATCTGCAGCAGAAAATTGCCGGAATCAATTATCTGGTCTATGCACTCATCTTTTTTCTTTATCTCCGTGCTCGACCGTCCTATAGCCGCCATGCCGAGTATAGCATTCATAGGTGTTCTTATCTCATGACTCATTCTCGATAAAAAGTCAGTTTTTGCACGGCTTGCTTTTATTGCCTCATCACTCTTTTGCTGTATCTGCTCAATAAATTTCTTTTTGCTGTTTATGTAGATTAATATTCCGATAACTGCAAATACAAGTATAAATGAAACAAATGAAAGTATATCTATATAAGAGTACAGCTTATCATACCACGAAAGGTCAGACCATTTATATGCTGTATCTTTATCTATAATATTTTTTCTTTCTTCTGATGTTATGTACTGTATTCCCTTGTTTAAAGCTGATTCTAATATGGAATTGTTGTTTATCGCAAGACCAAACGGCAATGATATATTATCAAATTCTCTTATATCAAGCTTCCTGTATCTCGGATTTTGAATGATAAACTTCGCATTGTATGTACTGGTCGCAAATGCATCCACCTCACCGTCATTTACCCCATTACAGGCATCTTCTATCGTGTCATACTCAACAATATTGTATTTTGTTTTGTTTTTCAGACAATCTGATATATATTTATATTTTTTTACAACCGCAATTCGCGCATTATCATTAAGTGTTCCATAACTGCTCTTTGTTATATAATTTATATCTGAGTCAAACAGACTCTTTGTTTTATAATACATCAGGTCATCAACATAGACTGGCAGTACAATATCAGTTTTCGTACTATTGAACATATCATAGGGATCTTTCGTATTTATCGCAAAATACCTAAACTTTATTCCGAGCTTTTCGCCCAGCTTATCCATAAGGTCTACTGCTATCCCTTTATATTTATGACTCTTTTTGTCATAATAACTTATAGGCTTATAGTCATCATATACTGCAACATTTAATGTATTGTTTTTTCTGAGATAATTTTCTTCGTACTTTCCAAGAGGTGTGTTTATTCTGTCCGGATAATATTTTACATTAAGAGCATTTTCAAATGTCGGCTCGGCAAGCTTAAGCTCCGTAAGTGCTTTATTGACATTTTTATAATATGGATTAGTGTTTTTCATAACAATATAATTATGGGATACACTGAATTTATTTAATATCTTCATATCATCAGTAAGATCCATAACATTGCTTATGACACCGTCCACTTTCTCATCGTCTAAAGCCTGTTTACATTCATTGTAATCATTATAATATACTAAATTTTTATATACATTTATGGATTTTAAATAAGACTTCATCCCAACATAATCAAGAAGCTGTTTTGTTATTGCAATCTTCATCCTGCCTATGCTGCTATAGTCATCATAATACAGGTCACCACGGTTTTTCTTCGTCATTATGGCATGGTAAGTAGTCATTATATCTTCAGTAGTAAAACTCAGTTCACTTGAAGCATTAACCGGCTCCGATGCCGGCATAATAATGTCAATGCTGCCACTTTTAAGAAGTCCCGGCAATTCTTCCCACGATTTTACTTTTATATAACTATAGTCAAAATGAATACTGGAAAATCTGGATATTTCGTCCAGATAATCTACACCATATCCATATTCATCTCCATTTGAATCGTACTCAAAAAATCCGTCAAGCCGGCAAAAACCTACTTTAAGTTTTACTGTAGACAATTCGTCTGCTGACGCAGTATCAGAATCAAAAATGCAGACTGCTGACAGCAATAAGCATATTATACATATATATTTTAATTTAGCCCACATATCCCGCATTTTTAATCAGACCTTTCCCATCAAACTTAAGCTGTAAGTATTTTATTATTTTTTTAATATTTCAATTATCTTTTTCTCAACAATTTCAGCCGTTTTTCTATGAGTCTTAACCGTAGGATGCCAGTTTATGCTGAGTCCGTCAGCTTCATCCTGAAACGGAAGTTCAAGATAATATACATTATCCGTATTATTCTTACTGTTAAAAAGTTCAACCGCTCTTTCTACTGAACCACACAGTCTTTTATCCATCGTACCGAGCATACATAAAATCGGTATTTCAGGATTTTTACTCCTTATCGTACCGAGGAATTTTGTATAACCGTTTACAAATTCTTCGTTTCGTGCTGCATCATTATCCGTGTAACTTGCATCATTTGTTCCAAGATACACCGTGATAATGTCCGGAATAAAATTACTGTTATCCCACTTTTCCCATTTGTCCTCAGGTGTGTGAAGATAATCCCTCTCGCAGCCTGCGTCCGTATATTCGTAAAGCATCGGCACAAGCCAGTCCGCATCTTTAACCTTTGGTGCATCTTCTCCTATGTATGCCGTAATCACACCTTTACCGTTCCATGCAACAACATTTACATCCGCATCAAGATGTGTTGCCGTAAGAAGTGAATATGCTCCCATCGGATTTTCTTTTGAAGTATCATGCTGTGTCTCTTCAACTCCACCCTCATTGCCATATCCGCAGGTAATCGAATCACCTACCATTTCTATCTTAAGCTTTTTAGCCGCAGGAGGTGTCAAAATCTCCTCACTGTCCGTCTCTATCCATTTGATGCCGCAAGCTGCATACTCTGCTTCTGAATATTTTATAAGAGTGACTGTTACCGTTTTTTCTTCATCTGACTCATAAAGTACATACTCAGCTTCGTCTTTGTCAAGACAAAATCTTTTATATGGCTCCTCATCGGCAGCCGCACCATACGATATTTCATTATCCTTTTCTTCCTTAACAAACACGGCAACCCATGCGTAATCTCTCTTTTCATGGGTTGAGGCATCCGATACCAATTCCACCTTTGCTGTCTTTCCCTTAAATCTGAACGATACACTTGAACCGGTATAACCGAGATAACGCACTCCGTCCCTGTATATGGTTCGTCCCGTTATCTTAGTATTGTTCTCATCTGCTGCAAATCTCATAAATTCTCCTCGATTCTATTATCCTCATTTTCAGGCGGATATTCATAATCCGCTCTGCTGCTTTCTTTTAATACTATTATCTGCTTCTGATATTTAATATCATTTATCTATCCTGCCGGAGTTGCTGTCGGTACGGTCTCCGCACTTTTGTTTATATCAAGCCAGCAAGCCTGCCTTAAGGCTATTTCACTGTTTGATACATCCTCTCCTTTAATATTTCCATCAGGCTGTACGCATAATATCTCATTTGACTTTTCGCCTGCTTCTTTAAGCCAGTATGCCGTATCTGCCTGTGGAATCACATTCTTGTATTTTTCAAAATCATCCTTTGACAATTCAAAGAAATATTCAGGAAATTCATTGTCGTCAGCAGATTTTACATAATTTTGAACCTCGACAAGTCCAAGTTCGTTGTCGGAATATTTTTTCAACTGCTTTGTGTTGAGCCAGCGGCGGGCTTTTGACTCATACCAGTCGTTACTTTCCGTTTTCTCCATCGAAAATCTCTTTTTCTTTCCTGCTTTCTCTTTCATCATAAGCACTTTGCCATCAGATGTTTTTTCAAGAATGACCCAGTTTGCAGTTCCAAATATAACCACATCACCGACATTCGCTGCCTGTATAAATTTCTTTTCAAGTTTTGCAGCTCTCTCCTGTGCGTCAAACTTTTTCTCAGCCTTTTTGAAATTTATCAAAGCCGATTTGTCCTTTCCTTTTTTCTCCTTTTTCAATCCTATATAATAATAGCACTTTTTCATATTGCCATTTGCAACCAAAAAGCCATTTGCTTCTTTATAGTTGGCTATGGCAAGTTTGTATCTTTTTTGTGACTGGTGATATATCCCCTTGCACATCGGATACACCGGAGTTTGCCAAAGGAATACTATCAGTGCAGCAAAAACAGCCAGCACAATTCCTCTTCTTTTATATGCTGCCTTAGTTTCAAGTTTTAATATTCCTTTCTGACATTCTTCTATATGCCTGTCACATTCTTCGACCTTGTACTTGAACTTTTTACATCTTTCAAAATTCTCTATGGCATCTACAAAATCGCTTTTAGTCTTTGACTTTTTCTGTCTTTGGCACGATAAATCAAACACCTCAGCAGTTCCGTTCTTTACCGCTTTATCAGCAATCTCAAGACACTTTGCCCTTCTCTCATCGGAATCAAGATATCCTGGGATTTTTCCAAACTTAGCGGCAGCATTGTTCATAGAAATATAAACTCTTTCAAATCTCTCAACGCAGTCTGCAGCTTCCATCACTGAAACCGCTGAATTGTATATTTTTTCTTCTGCAGACAGAACTCTTACTTCTTTTCCTGCCGCTTTTTTTGCCGCATCCCTTGCAGCCTTTATAGCCGCCCTTTTTTCAGCTTTTAGAGTTGCTTTATCTTTTTTATTTTCAAAAGTATCAGCCATTTGCATTTTCCACCTTATTTTTTTTCCTATCAAAGATTTTTCCAACATAGTCCACGGTAGGTCCCATCATTATGACCATACATACAGTCATAATACCAACTTCCCCACCTGCCGCAAATCCTATACATGTTGCCACCAGGTCATAGATAATCCTTACAACCCTGAATGTATTTTTTCCCGTATATTTTTCTATCTTATCACTTATAAGAAATGATACCGCATCATAAGGAGCTGTACCGTGCCCACTCTGCATATATACTGCTGCCGCAACAACAAATATTATAAGTCCCGGTATCAGAAAGCCGACTCGCATACCAAGTGAAAGATGTGACGGTACATGAAAAATATCCTTAAACACCCATGAGAAAAAATCTGCTGAATATCCGACAAGTATCATATTTCCCAGAGTTCCTGTTCCTATAAGTTTTCTCTCAAATATGACAACAAGTACAAGAAGTACCAAATTTGATATAAGCTGATAGTTTCCAAATGTCATGCCGAGTCTGGCTGAAATGCCATAATTCATAGCGGAATACGGGTCCGTCCCCATATCACTTAAAACAAGCATTGCCACGCACATTCCCATAAGGATAACAGCTATTATCATCATAAAAAAACTTTTTGTCCACTCTTTAGTAAATTTAAAATTCATAATTCTATCCTATCCCATTTATTTTTACTCTCAGAAAACATAATATCACAGCAACCACCCATTGTCACGCTATTTCTTTGTGTTACCTCTTTTTATAGTAACAATTCATCCTTGCTTTTTATATCTTATATTGGTCTGCCCAAATACATACTGTTTTGAACTTACCTGTTTTTGTGCCTTGCTATACTTAAAATCACGCTTTTCTCTCTCTGCTATAAGTGTCCTCTTTGCCCTCAACTCCTCTTTCTCCATTTGTACCTTTTCAAAATCTTTATTTTGTATCTCATAAACAAACCTTGAAACATCTGCATCTTTGTTAAATCTCTCTTTAACATAATATATATGAAGATGTTTTTTCGCCCTTGTCATAGCCACATAAAACATTCTTCTCTCTTCTTCCATGTCGGCATCAAGAACCGCTTTTGAGTGCGGTGTCACCCCCTCGTTTGCATCAGGTATGAATACACATTCATATTCAAGTCCCTTTACTCCATGCATTGTCATAAGAAGTACGGCATCCGACTGTTCCTGCCCGTTAGAAAGCATCCTGCTCTTGACTGCCTGTTCTTTAAGTTCTTCCGAGTATGACCTTATATACTCAAACCACTCTTCAAAGTTATCATAGCCTTTTGCCTCCTCCTGAAGCTCATCTAAAAAATCCATCATCTCATCAGCTCTGACACCTTTGTACTCCGCATAGTCTTTTATATAATCGTCATATCCTATCCCGTTTCTTATAAAATTTATCGCCGGATATGGTTTCAGATTTGAGAGCATCTTAAGGTCATACTGAAACTGCTCAAAACGCTCAATCATCCACTCCTTATCTTCATAATATTTTTTGAGTTCCTCTATATCGACAACACTTTCAGTAAATGCTGACCGGTGCACATATCTTTTTGGTCTGTTTATAATACGGAGGAAATCAGCCCTCTCCCTGCTTCCCTGTGCAATTTTTATATATGTAATAATATCTCTGGCTATCCAGTGATCATACATATTGGGTATGCGTTCTTTCATAACAAACGGTATATTAAATTCCATCAGCTTTGAACTCATAGTCCTTGCCTGTGTATTTGTTCTAAAAAGCACCGCCATCTGACTGTACGGTATCCCGCTGTCTTTATATTCAAGTATCTTTGCCCTGATATTTTCACATTCTTCAGATATTTTGTTAAATTCTTTTATCTCTATTTCTTCCCCATACTCATTTTCAGCCGTAAGTTTTTTGGATAGTCTGTTTTCATTCTTTTCAATAAGTTTTGCGGCCCGTTCTACAATAGCACCGCTGCACCTGTAATTTATACCGAGTACATATCTTTTTGAATCTTTATAGTCCTTTAAAAACTGTTTCATTATGTCAGGCTTTGCACCTCTGAAACCATAAATTGACTGGTCATCATCACCTACGATAAAAAGATTGTTTTCAGGTGCGGCAAGCATTTTTACTATATCATATTGAACCTTATTTATGTCCTGAAACTCATCTATGAGAATATAAGGATACTGTTTATGCCACATCTGCCTTATGTCCTCTCTCGCCTTAAGAAGTTCATAACAATAGACCAGCATATCGTCAAAATCTATAAGTTTCCTGCCCTGTAAAGCTTTCTGATAGCCTGTAAATATTCTTCTGAAAGACTCTCCCGGACAGTTTGGCGAATAATAGTGTTGTAATTCTATCATCTCGCCCTTGACTCTGCTTATCTCCCCCTCAATATCATTTAAAAAGTCATTTTCATCCTGTATCTCTATATCTTCTTTATTTATAAGTTCTTTTAATATCTGTCTTTTAGTATCATCACGGATAATATTATCTGCAGTATAATGATACGCATATTTTAATATTGTAAAAAATATAGCATGAAATGTTCCAAAATATACTCTTTTAGAAGCATCACCCATCATGCTCTCATATCTTTTTTTCATCTGGACTGCCGCCGCTTTTGTGAATGTGATAACAAGTATGTTAGTATTTTTTACTCCTTTTTCCTCAACAAGATACCTGACTCGTTCTGTTATAACCCTCGTCTTTCCTGAGCCCGGTGTCCCTATAACAAGACATGGTCCCTTAAAATGTTCTATTGCTTTTTTCTGCTGTTCATTCAAATTCAAAACTGCTACTCCTAACTAACTAATTTAGGCAGGATTTCAAAACATACGAAACCCTGCCTTTTTATTTTGCTTTTCCATATCTTTTCCATAAACCTGTGTCAGACAGATATTCCTAATCCGCCTGATAATGTTAAACTCATCTGTGTCTAAAAATCCATAACCTGTGCAAACATATCCCTTAGATTTCCATATGCCCTGTAGTCTGCACGATCATCACCAACTTTTTCAATGTCATTTAAAAGAAGAAGCTTATCCCCCTGATAATACTTCACCATATAACGACAGAGTGTTGAGTTTATCCCTGCACCTAATACTAATAGTATATCCGCATTCTCAACTATGGTGCTCGCCTTACTTATTTTTCCATTGTCAAGCATCTCTCCAACAAGTGTAAATCCCGGTCTGAGTGGGATACCGCACTTTTCACATACCGGTATGCCTTTTGCGTGCTTTATATAATGTGAGTCATATAATCTTTTACACCTTGGACATACATTCTCATCTACAGAACCGTGAAGCTTTATGACATTGCTGCATCCTACTTTATCATATATAGAATAAACCGAACGCGTAACCACTGCACTGAGCTTACTGCACTGCTGCAATTTATATATACCATAATGGATGGGCGAAGGCTGCGGATCATCAATATTTAAAATAACCTCCTTATAATACTTGTAAAACAGAGGCGCACGTCTCGTGTAAAATGATGAAGATACTATCTCATCATTTGGGTAACCATATTTTTGCTCAACATCATATGCGAGATGCTCAGCATTTACACCGTTAAGTCCCATGTCATATGTAATGTTCATACCCGCAAGCACTACGATATTTCCGCCCTCGCGTATAATGTCTCTCATTTTTTCAAGAACCTGCTCCATAGAACCCTCATTTCTGCACACATTTTTGTGCATAGTGTGAAATACAAAATCTGTGTCAAGTGTGCACAGACACAAATCTTCGGTGCGAAAAACCTATCTTCACACTTTCTCCTTTAATGATACCTAAAATCACTCTCCAAGATATGTGCATATACACTTTACAGCGTTATCAATGCCTGAAAGATCACTTCTGACAACAAGGTCATAGTTGTTTAAATCTGTCCACTTTTCACCTACATGATAATTGTAATAATTGCCTCTTCTCTTATCATTTTTCAAGATGACATCTGCCGCCTTATTTTCCTCGATATCATACTCACTCACGGCACGCTCAATCCTAAATGACATTGCTGCCTTTATGAAAAGATTTACTACATCCTCTCTCTCTTTTAATACATAATCAGCACATCTTCCCACTATAATGCACGGTCCCTCCTCCGCAACCTTTCTGATAACATCAGACTGTGCAAGGAAAATCCTGTCATCAAGCGACAAACCACTGAAACCAAAATCCTGGTTTCCATAGACATTTATACCCATAGCAAGTGAATAAAGCAAACTGTTTGTAGCCTTATCCTCAGCTCTTGCAAATGTTTCCTCAGCAAATCCGCTCTCCTTTGCCGCTCTCGTAATGATTTCATTATCATAAAAAGGAATATCGTAATGTTTAGCAAGCTTTTGTCCTATCTCGCGTCCGCCGCTTCCATACTGTCTGCTTATCGTAATAATCTTATTCATAGGTCATACCCCCTGTTCTGATTCCCAATATAATTGGCTATTTTCCATAAATTATTATATATTCATTATACACTTTTTTTGCTATTTGCACAATGATTTTATTCTCTTTTTATGGCTGAACTGCTTGTGACCTAATATCTAAGCATCCATGAATTTTCAGGTTTTCTTTTTATTTCCTGTTTATTTTCATACATTGCAGCATCTGCTTTCTTAAAAACATCGTCATAACAACTATGTTTTTTACTGTCATAATGCACGATTCCCATAGCTACTGAAGCAAAATAATAATCAGGGTACATTTCATTTATCTGTTCAAACTGCTGTTCAAGATTTCTGCGGCAGTTGTTGAGCTGTTCCATATCTGCATTTTCTATTATTGCAACAAACTCATCACCGCCTATCCTGAATACCGGGCTATGCTTAAATGCGCGGCATATACATCTGCATGAATCTATAATAAGTATATTTCCCTTTTCATGGCCATAATTGTCATTTACATATTTCAGACCATTTATATCAAAAATCGCAACCGCAAAATCAACCTCACTGTTTTTTATAACATCATCAATAATCTCTATGTATTCTTTATATGCAGTAACATTTTTAACTCCCGTAAGCCCATCAACATAAGCTTTTTGATTTGCATAGTTTAATGCATCCTGAAGTTCTAACATCTGCTGTTTTTCGTTTGAAATGTCCTGAACAGCAAATATAACATGCTTTAGCTTTCCATTTTCATCCCTGTCAACTTCTATAAATCTTGCACGACACCAGCCTACCTTTTTCCCCTTATACTCGGTAGATATATATTCATTTTTTCCTATTCGCTCATCAAGAGTTGACAAATCTGTAAATTCAAGCATCATGTTTATATGTTTTTGCACGGCACGCTCTGAATATATTTTTCTCAATGCCGTTGACGCACACTTTGTGCCCCCAACTGCCTCATTAGCCAATGTATAATCTTTTATTCTCTCGTAACTGTCATCATGCATATTAATGTAATACATGAATATGTAAATATTTGCCAATGAACTGACGGTATTGTACTGGCGTTTTTCATGCTCAAGTGCTATCTTTAATTCTGCCTGGGAATATTCAAGCTCGATATTTTTCATAATGACTTCCTGTGCCACCTCATCAACACTAAGATTGCAATATGCACTTATAACACCTATACAGATACCTATCACAAGCATATTTGTCTGAGGCTCCATATTTTGAATAAATGCTCCTAGTATAACAGGCACAGTAAATGATATTAGCACAACATATCTTTTGCCTCTGCCGGACTTTTTTTCAAGATATGCATCTTTTAACAATGCGGCTGTCGAAATCGTAATATAAACCGCAGGTACTATAAAAAGAAATCCATAATATTTTCCTCTCAAAAATTTACCCGCATCATTTATACTGTAAAATCCATCAACAAAACAGGCGATGATTATAATAACCATATTTATGACAGCCGGTATCGCACAATGCAGACAGCTCATCTGATTTGATATGATTGATGACTCCCTAAATATTCCTGAGTATATAAACCACAAAAATATCGTATAATTAAATGCTATAAAGGCACAAGCCCAAACCAGACTTCTTAGTCCTCTGCACATACTGATTATTCCATAATCTGCAAGATTACCTGCTGCAAATGCAGCAACCATGCAAAAACTTGAAAATGTAATCCAGAAATACAATTTCATGAAAATATCTTTTTTCTTCCAGCCATATATTCTTGTAATAATCAGCAACAATGTTGCCACACATATAATATCCGTTTTTGTATATGTCAACATTCCTTTTAATATTTCATGCACTCCATCAGCCTCCCAAAAACACAAAGTATAATCTGATTTGAATAACGATTTCACATATATTTTTTAACAAATACTTATCTATTCATGTACTATGTGGTCAGCAAATAATAAATATTATTCTGCACTATCAAGACTTGGAATCTGCACCTGTATATCACAGTCCATTCCATAGTCAACACCGTCTATCTTAAATCCAAAAATCTCATAAAATTCTTTCCAATATTCGTCTATATCTGCAACTTCGGTAAGATTTTCAGGAGTTATCCCGTTCCAGATTTTCTCAACTTCCTGCTGTACCTCAGATTCCATCTCATAATCATCCATACGGATAAGTCTCTTATCATCAACCGGAACACCTGAAGGATTGCAAAGTCTATCATGCACAAGTCTATACATCTGCTGAATACATTCTTCATGCACATTTTTTTCTTTCATTACTTTTAAAAGTATTGACAGATATAATGGCACGATAGGAATAGCTGCACTTGACTGTGTTACAACAGCCTTGTTTACTGAAACATACGCACTTACTCCGTCAACCTGCTCGTCTATCTCATCGGCAGTCTTATATAAATCTGCTTTCGCCTTTCCGATAGAACCATCAAAATAGATAGGATGTGTAAGTACAGGTCCAATATATGAATATGCAACCGTCACTGCATTGTCTGAGAGCACATCCGCTTCTTTCATGGCATCTATCCATAAACGCCAGTCCTCACCGCCCATTACCTTAACGGTAGCGTTTATTTCGTCCTCTGTCGCAGGCTCAATAGTTACCTCTGAAATCTCATTTGTAGAAAGGTCTATCGTCTTGTTCGTGTATGCTCCGTCAGTTGTCTTTAACACTGAACGGTATGTCACCCCGTCAGGAGCTTTTCTTCTAGGTGCAGCCACACTGTAGATAACCATGTCAACTTTGCCAAAATCTTTTTTTATAAGGTCTATTGTCTCTTTCTTTATATCATCTGAGAACGCATCACCGTTTATCGTCTTTGCATAATGACCGTCTTTTGTGGCAAACTCCTCAAATGCAACGGTATTGTACCATCCGGCTGTTCCCGTTCTTTTCTCTTTTCCTGCTTTGTCAAATATGACACCGATAGTATCTGCATCACATGAATATGTAAGTGCTATTCTGCTCGCAAGTCCATACCCCATTGAAGCACCGATGACAAGAACTTTCTTTGGTCCGTCAGTCTTTGGCATACTGTTTATATAATCAATCTGCTCCCTAACTGCAGCCTTACATCCCTCAGGGTGTGCAGTTGTGCACATAAATCCTCTTACTTTTGGTTCTACTATCATTTTCTTTTTCCTCCATAAAACAATGCATTTAGTTCTCTATAAAACTTTTAACTTATATTTTCTATTCAATATAATATCCTATAAAACCATATAAAATCAAAAAGATGCCGCCAATGCGACACCTTTTGATTTACCGAAAGCGGTTATATACCATTTCGGCGCCCCTGCCAAGGATTGTTTACGCTCGTTTTTTAATCCTTGTGCATTTCTACTTTACTATATTTAAAGTATTATGTCAATCAGCCATTATATCTGCCTGACAACTTTTGCCATGCAGATATATGCTTATGAAAAATTAGTCGTCTAATTCAGTTGTTGTTGAGAATACAAGCTCTCCATCTTCAGACTTTACTGTGTCGTCTGCCGGAGTCTCCTGCTCTGCTGCTGAATTTTCAGCTTCTTTTTCTGCTGATTTGCCATTCTTTTCTTTTGCTTTTTCCTTAGCTTCTTTCTCTGCTGCTTCTATCTTAGCTCTTCTGCGCTCCTCAATCATCTTTTCTGCTGCCTCGTCACAGTCAAGCTTAACTTCACGGTAGCACTTCATACCTGTACCTGCCGGTATAAGTTTACCGAGGATAACATTTTCCTTAAGACCAACGAGTGGGTCAATCTTGCCCTTGATAGCTGCATCAGTAAGAACTTTTGTTGTCTCCTGGAATGATGCTGCTGAAAGGAATGAGTTCGTTGCAAGTGAAGCCTTTGTGATACCGAGCATACACTGCTGTCCTGTAGGAGCTTCTTTTCCTTCCTCTGTAAGTCTCTCGACTTCATCTTCAAATTCAAGTGCATCAACCATTACACCAGGTAAGAATTCTGAATCTCCTGCTGTCTCGATGCGGATTTTCTTAAGCATCTGACGAACTATGACCTCGATATGCTTATCGTTTATCTCAACACCCTGTAAACGGTAAACTCTCTGAACTTCACGGATCATGTAATCCTGAACGGCACGAACACCCTTGATTGCAAGAATGTCATGTGGATTTACACTACCTTCTGTAAGCTCGTCACCTGCTTCGAGGACTTCGCCCTCTGTTACTTTTATACGCGAACCATAAGGGATAAGATATGCTCTCTCATCTTTAAGTTCGTCATTTGTTATAACAACTTCACGCTTCTTCTTTGTATCACGGATAGAAACTCTACCACCAATCTCTGCGATAATTGCAAGTCCTTTTGGCTTACGAGCCTCAAAAAGCTCCTCGACACGAGGAAGACCCTGTGTAATATCATCTCCGGCAACACCACCACTATGGAATGTACGCATAGTAAGCTGTGTACCAGGCTCACCGATAGACTGTGCTGCTATGATACCAACTGCTTCACCGACCTGAACCGGCTCACCTGTTGCAAGGTTGGCACCGTAACACTTAGCACAAACACCGACATGGGATTTACATGTAAGTATTGTACGAATCTTAACCTTTGCTTTTGCTCTGTTTTCAGCAATCTCTTTACGCTGGCATACAAGTGCGGCACGCTTTGGCGTAATCATGTGGTTTGCTTTTACGATAAGCTCTCCATCATCACTGTATATATCTTCGCAGGCAAAACGTCCTGTAATTCTCTCCTGAAGTTCCTCGATTACATCCTTTCCGTCAGTAACCGCTGAAATCTCCATACCTGAAATCTCTTTTCTGTTTGCACAGCAGTCAATCTCACGAATGATAAGATCCTGTGATACATCGACAAGACGACGCGTAAGGTATCCTGAATCGGCTGTACGGAGAGCTGTATCTGACATACCCTTTCTGGCACCATGTGCAGAAATGAAGTATTCCAATACATCAAGTCCCTCACGGAAGTTTGACTTGATAGGAAGCTCGATAGTACGTCCTGATGTATCTGCCATAAGTCCACGCATACCGGCAAGCTGTTTAATCTGTTTGTCAGAACCACGGGCTCCGGAATCCGCCATCATGAAGATGTTGTTGTATGCATCAAGTCCTGTAAGAAGTGCAGTTGTGATTTCATCATCCGCCTGCTGCCAAACCTTGATAACACCCTTGTATCTCTCCTCTTCTGTAAGGAATCCGCGGCGATACTTTCTTGCTATCTGCTCTACAGTCTTTTCAGCTTCTGCAAGAATTGTCTTTTTCTCTGCCGGCACTGTCATGTCGGAAATAGAAACCGTCATGGCTGCACGGGTTGAATATTTATAACCGATTGCCTTAATGGCATCCATTGTCTCTGCTGTACCTGTTGCACCATGTGCGTTGATACATTTTTCAAGAATCTGCTTAAGCTGTTTCTTTCCTACATGGAAATCAACCTCAAGTTTAAGGAAATTGTCAGGGTTTGTTCTGTCTACAAATCCCATATCCTGTGGAAGAATTTCATTGAAGATAAATCTTCCGAGTGTTGAGCAAATAATCCTTGACTCTGTCTCGCCATCGGCATTGATGCCTGTTCTGCGGACATTTATTCTCTCATGGAGGCATATCTCATGGTTTTCATACGCCGTGATAGCTTCCTCCATTGATTTGTAAAATCTATAATATCTCTCCGGATGCTTATCTGCATCAGGGTCATCAATATAGTCAGGCTTTGTTCTTGAAAGCTCCGGACGCTCCTGTGTGAGATAGTAGATACCAAGTACCATATCCTGTGAAGGAACAGCAACCACTCCACCGTCTGACGGCTTCAGCAGGTTGTTTGGTGATAACAAAAGGAAACGGCACTCTGCCTGTGCTTCAACGGAAAGCGGAAGATGGACAGCCATCTGGTCACCATCGAAATCGGCATTGAACGCTGTACATA